>Ga0209633_10001153_pt1 | contig 28257 bp, 27 predicted proteins | sample Cruoilmetagenom1_FD_187290 | JGI IMG/M metagenome (GOLD analysis project Ga0209633, IMG submission 187290) | Oil polluted marine microbial communities from Coal Oil Point, Santa Barbara, California, USA - Sample 1 (SPAdes) (version 2) | ecosystem: Environmental > Aquatic > Marine > Oil seeps ... | reverse complement strand
CACTTTTTTTGGGGTTTTCTGCATTTTGGCATAAATTAAATAACTAATTAATTGCTGAAATATTCCAAAAAAAGTGTGGAGGCATTTTGAGCGATTTTACTCCTAATGCAATTAGAAATATTGCATTCATTGGCCATGGTGGAAGTGGAAAAACTTCCATTTCTGAATTTTTACTTTATTCTGCTGGGGAAATTAATAGAATTGGTTCTGTTGCAGAAGGAAATACTACATCTGATTTTAATCCTAACGAAATAGAAAGACAAATTTCAATAGCGGCATCTCCGCTGCATTTTGTTTGGAAAAACACAAAAGTTAATTTATTAGATACTCCTGGTTATTCTGATTTTATTGGAGCTGTAAAGGCTAGTTTGCACGTAGCCGATACGGCAATAGCGGTAATTAAAGGTGCCGAGGGTGTTGAAGTAGGTACAGAAGCTGGATGGGAATATGTTAGAGACCTAAATTTACCTGCTGCTATAATGGTAAATAAATTGGATAACGAACATTCCAATTTTGATAACGCTATTAAAATGGCTAAGGCTCGTCTGAGCCATGATGTTGCAGTAGTAAGTTTCCCTATCTCTGAAGGGGTTAACTTCAATTCGATTATTGATGTTATTAAAATGAAGATGTATACGTTTTCTGATCCAAAATCAAAAAAGGTTCAGGAAAGTGAAATACCAGCAGAACTTAAAGAAAAAGCTGAACAATTAAGAGAAGAGTTAATTGAAAAAGTTGCTGAATCAACTGAAGATTTAATGGATAAATTTTTTGAAGAAGGCACTTTAAATGATGAAGACTTCGCAAGAGGATTAAAGAATGCAATTATTTCAAGAACATTAATTCCTATTTTTGCCGTTTCAGCGCAAAAGGGTGCCGGACTATTTGACTTTTTAGATTTTGTTGTTAAATATCTTCCAGCTCCTAATGAAAGAGGAAAGGTTCTAGCTAAAAAAGCTGGTACGGATGATGTTGTTGAAATTGATTGTGATCCTTCGGGAGATGCTTCGCTTCTGGTATTTAAATCTATGTCGGAAGCTCATGTTGGCGAACTTTCTGTATTTAAAGTGTATTCCGGCAGTCTTACTCCTGGTCAGGATTTAATAAATGAAGAAAGAAATAAAACTGAAAGATTAGGCCAGTTGTTTATTCTTAACGGACACCACAGAAAGGAGGTTACTAGACTTCTTGCTGGTGATATTGGTGCAGTTGTAAAATTGAAGGATACCCACACCAATAATACTTTATGTACAAAAGGATTTGGAATAACATTACCGCATATTGAGTTTCCTAAACCTGTAATCAGAGGTGCGGTTATACCAAAATCCAAAGGTGATGAAGATAAAATCTCTACCGGTTTGCATACGGTTCATGAGGAAGATCCGACATTAGCAGTTAAATTTGATCCTGAATTATCTCAGACTATTATTTCAGGTCAAGGTGAACTACAATTAGCCCTGGCAACAAAATTATTAAAAGACAGATATAATGTAGAAGTCGATTTGGTTGAACCGAGAATTCCATATAGAGAAACTATTCGAGGAGTTTGCGAAAGTGCTGAATACAAACATAAAAAACAGTCAGGTGGAAGAGGGCAATTCGGTCATGTTTTCTTAAAGTTAGAACCGCTGTCCTCCGGTACTGGTTTTGCATTCGTTGATGCGATAGTTGGTGGTGTAATTCCCGGCAGATTTATTCCCGCAGTCGAAAAAGGTTTAAAAGAAATCATGGAAAAAGGAATCCTAACGGGTAGTAGAGTTGAAGATATTAAAGTTACTTTATATGACGGTAATTTCCATAATGTTGACTCGGATGAAGTCTCTTTCAAAATTGCCGGTTCGCAAGCTTTTAAAAAAGGATTTCTTTCAGCAAAACCTGTTCTTTTAGAACCAATTTATGATCTAAGTATCAAAGTTCCGGAAGAATTTATGGGTGATGTTATGGGTGATATTTCGAGCAGAAGAGGAAAAATTTCCGGAATGGAAGCTGAAGGTCCTTTCCAAATTATTAAAGCAAAAGTGCCATTGGCTGACTTATATAAGTATTCAACTCAACTCAGAAGTTTAACTTCAGGCAGAGGTATTCACACTCGTGATTTCTCTCACTATGAACCGGTACCTAAAGATGTTGAAGGGAAAGTAATAGAAGAATATAATAAAGCTAAGGAAGAAGATTCTTAAGCTAAGAATTTAATATAATATATTTTACCTATTTTAGAGGTTGTCTTGGCAACCTCTTTTCTTAAACGGAGTTAAATTGGAAAAACTTTGGTCACCATGGCGTTCAAATTATATCGATTCTTTTAAGAATGCTTCAGATGATGATGAATGTGTCTTTTGTAGTGCACAGAAAGAAGATATTGAAAATGATAATAGCCTGGTTCTTTATAAGGCAAAATATTGTTTTATCATGATGAATTTGTATCCATATAATAATGGTCATTTAATGATTATTCCTTACCATCATATTGCTGAATATACTGATTTAAGGGATGAGGAATTAGGTGAGATAATGGAATTAAATAAACAAAGTATTCATGCACTTAAAGATGTAATGTCGCCGCATGGCTTTAATTTTGGTGCAAATATTGGACAGGCTGCCGGTGCCGGAATTCACACACATTTACATTTTCATTTAGTTCCAAGATGGAATGGGGACACTAATTTTATGCCCGTTCTTGGCGATGTGAAAATTATTTCTCAAGATTTACTGGATACAAAAAATAAACTGCTCGCTTCATTTAGAAAGCTTGGATTAAAATAAATTTATAATAAAATAATTTTAAGGGATACAATGCCATCAGATAAAGAATTTGAAAAACTTAAACCCATTACTGTAGAATCACTCGATGAAATCTTAGGGCAACCATTTAAGGTCTTAGACGATGGATTTGTAAGAGTTGTAGATTATATGGGTTCTGATCAATCTATTGTACAGGCAGCTAGAGTTTCATACGGTGCCGGTACAAAAAAGGTTAGTCAGGATAGAGGTTTAATAAGATATCTGATGCGTCATCACCATTCAACTCCATTTGAGATGTGTGAAATTAAATTACATGTTAGGGTTCCAATGGATGCTTGGAGACAATGGATAAGGCATAGAACAGCAAATGTAAATGAATATTCTACTCGTTACTCTATTGCAATTGATCAAGCAGTAAAAACTAAATCTGATGAGTGGAGATTTCAGGCAACCTCGAATAAACAGGGAAGTGAAGGCTTTTTGGAAAGTAGTGAAGGAAATATTTTATCTGTGGAAGAGGAAAAACTGCATAAAAACATTTGGGATATTTATAATAATAGAATTGAAAAAGGAGTTGCTAGAGAACAAGCCAGAAAAGATCTTCCGCTATCAACTTATACGGAAGCATACTGGAAGATTGATCTTCATAACTTGCTGCATTTTCTCAGACTTAGGATGGATAAACATGCGCAGCTAGAAATTAGAAATTATGCAAAAACCATTGGAAATGAAATTGTTAAAAGATGGGTACCAATGGCTTGGGAAGCCTTTGAAGACTATAGGATGAATTCAAAATCCTTTTCAGGATCGGAAATGAACTTGCTAACATTAATTTCTAACTCGGAAAATGAAAAAGCAGTTGATTTAGCAAAGGAAATCGGATGGGTTAAATACAAAGATTCTAAAATTAATTCACATCTTGAACGAAAAGAATTTGAAGAAAAATTGGAACTTTTGAACTTAAGCAAACCTTGGTGAAAGCGAACTTAAAAAGAATAATTATAGCAGCGGTTTCTCAAAACGGAATTATTGGTAAAAATAATTCAATACCTTGGCACTCAAAATCCGAACTTTTACACTTTAAAAAAACTACTCTTGGTTTTCCCATAATTATAGGAAGAAAAACTTTTGAGTCAATTGGTACCGACTTAAAAGGAAGATTGAATTTAGTTATAACCAAGAATCAATCGAAAATTAAATCAAGTAATAAAGTATTATTTTTCCCTTCAGTTGGCAGTGCATATCAATTTCTCAGAAAAAACGAATATAATAAGGTGTTTATTTGTGGTGGTAAATCAATATATACTAATACAATTAAGCATGCAGAAGAAATGATAATATCAAAAATGAATATAAGCGTTAGTAGGGATACAAGCTTTCCAATTATAAATAAAGAAATTTGGAAAGAAGTTAAGGAAGAACAGAAAGATGAATTTGTAGTTAAGTTCTATCAAAGAAATAAATGATCAATGAATTTAGTATTTTATGCTAATTCGTAAGAAAATATTATTTATGTCAGATCAAATAAAAATATTACCGGATAATATTGCTAATAAAATTGCTGCAGGTGAAGTAGTTCAGCGTCCGGAATCCGTTGTAAAAGAATTAGTAGAAAATTCTATTGATGCTGGTTCAAAAAATATTGATGTAATAGTAAAAAGAGCTGGGAAAGTTCTCATTCAAGTTATTGATGATGGAGAAGGGATGAGTGAAAAGGATGCTTTACTCAGTATTGAAAGACATGCAACGAGCAAAATTAATTCAATAGAAGATTTAGAGAACATTCGTACACTTGGTTTCAGGGGAGAAGCGCTAAGTTCAATTGCATCCGTAAGTATTTTTGAGCTGAAAACAGAAAAAAAAGATTCTGATATTGGAACGTTCATTAAAGTGGAAAATGAAAAATTAATTTGTGAAAAAGGAAGCTTTTCAAAAGGAACGTCAATTGCTGTTAAGAACCTATTTTACAATACTCCTGCCAGAAGAAATTTTTTAAAGTCTCATGCAACAGAGCTTAAGCATATTATTGAAACATTTAAAAAAATATCAATTAGCAATCCTGATATAAATTTTAAATTTTGGAATGACGATGATCTAATATTCGAATTTGATAAGGGCACAAGTGAAGATAGGCTAAAATCAGTATTTGCAGATAATATAATAGATGCTTTAGTAAAAGTTAAAGAAGTAACAGAATATATAAGCATTACTGGATATATATCAAAACCTACTTACTTAAATAAAAGTAAGGGAGAACAATACTTGTTTATAAATAATCGCTATGTATCAAGTAAATCGATAAATCATGCAGTTTTTAAAGCATACGATCATTTGCTCGAAAAAGGCGATTATCCTTTTTTTGTTTTGTTTATCGAACTTGATCCTCAAAAAGTAGATGTAAATGTGCATCCCTCAAAGCTTGAAGTAAAATTTGATGATGAAAAAAATATATATAATTTTGTTTTAGCCGTAGCAAAAAAAAGTCTTGGACATTATGATTTAGTACCAAATATAGAATTTGGTGAGGATCAAAATAGTCCGGTATTAAAAAATAAATATTTGAATCCTTCCGCTAAGAATGATTTTTCAGATAGACCAGGTCATAAAAGTACTACAAAACCAAAATCTTTTAGCGAAGATGAGATTGATCTATTATTTAATTCTCTAAATCCAAATATTAGAAATACATTTTCAAACGATGATGTTAAACATCCATTTGAATTTGAGGAATCAACAAAGGAAGTTGAACATATTCCAACAAGTGATTTTGGAAAGAGTGAAGAAAAAACAAATTTTGATTCTACATTTATTGTCTCATTACATAATAAATATATTTTAACCCCAATAAAAAGTGGTTTAATGATTATTGATGCACACGTTGCCCATGAACGAATTTTATATGAAAAAGCAATTAATTCTTTTGAGGCCAATTTACCATTTACGCAGCAGTTATTATTTGCCCAAACAATTGAGTTAGATCCGGCTGAATATCAATTGGTGAAAGAGCTTGAACCACATCTAACAAAATTGGGATTCACGTTAAAGTTTTTCTCTAAAAATGTAATTGTAATTGATGGAGTGCCCGGTGACATTAAAGTTGGATCCGAGTTAGAAGCCTTTCAGGGGATATTATTTGAATATCAAAAAAATGAGACTGAAAAACATCTTGAACAAAGGGATAATTTGGCAAAATCATACTCTTGTAAAGCTGCTATTAAGGCCGGAGATAAATTGACCGAACGTGAAATGAGAATATTAGTTGATCAACTCTTTGCTACTTCAATGCCATATGTTTGTCCTCATGGTCGTCCAATTATTGTAAAGATCCCTTTAACGGAATTTGATAAAAGATTCGGTAGGACATAAAATAAAAATAATGCTACTTTTATTCATATTTATTGAATAGATAAATAAACTCCAGTTTATTATATTATCCTGTTAACAATAATGTATAACACAATTTTTCAAGTATCAAGAAACTGAGGAATAGATGAATTCAGATAAATTTAGTGAAGCGATGAAAGTTTATCGTGAAAATTTTGCTAGTTCTAAAAAGATGGAAAAAAAATATACCACCGTATCAGGTAAAAATATAAATCCTTTGTATACTCCAAATGATCTTGAGGAGAATGATTTTCTGAAAGATATTGGTTTTCCTGGTCAATACCCTTATACCAGGGGTATTCATTCAACAGGGTATAGAGGTAAAACTTGGACTATGAGACAATTTGCCGGATTCGGCACTCCTGAAGATACAAACGAACGTTTTAAGTATTTGTTGGCAAATGGCCAGACAGGATTATCCGTTGCATTTGACCTCCCAACTTTAATGGGTTATGATTCTGATCATGAATATAGTAATGGGGAAGTAGGAATTTGCGGAGTTGCAATATCATCATTAAAAGATATGGAAACTTTGTTTGAAGGAATTCCACTTGGAAAAGTTTCTACTTCTATGACAATTAATTCACCTGCAGCAATGGTTTATGCGTTTTATTTAGCTGTTGCGAAAAAGCAAGGTGTTGATTTTAAAGATTTACGGGGAACGCTTCAAAATGATATTTTAAAAGAATATATTGCGCAAAAAGAATTTATTTATCCACCCGAACCATCTATGAGAATAATTACCGATATGATTGAATATTCAACTGAAAGTGTTCCGCAGTTTAATCCGGTATCTGTAAGCGGTTATCATATTAGAGAAGCTGGCTCCACATCTGTCCAGGAGTTGGCATATACACTGGCTGATGGATTTGCATATATAGAAGCAGCAATTGAAAGAGGAATGGATGTTGATTCATTTGCTCCAAGAATATCTTTTTTCTTTAATTCTCATTTAGATTTTTTCGAAGAAATTGCAAAGTTTAGAGCAGCGAGAAGAATTTATGCTAAACGTATGAAAGAAAAGTACGGGGCAAAGAATCCAAGATCATGGTGGATGAGATTTCATACGCAAACCGCCGGATGTACTTTAACGGCGCAGCAGCCGGAAAATAACATAGTTAGAACAGCGTTTCAAGCTATGGCTGCGGTTCTTGGTGGAACTCAATCGCTTCATACTAATTCTATGGATGAAACTCTTGCACTGCCAAGTGAAAAAGCTGTAAAAATTGCTTTAAGAACACAACAATTGCTGGCGTTTGAAACGGGAATTACTAATACTGTTGATCCACTTGGAGGAAGTTATTTTGTTGAATCCTTAACAAATAAGATGGAAGAAGAGGCTGAACAAATTTTTGCGGAAATTGATTCACTGGGAGGTGTTATTCCGGCTATTGATGTCGGTTATTTCCAGAAGGAAATTGCAGATTCGGCATATCGTTACCAACTGGAGCTAGATAATAAGGAAAAATATGTAGTCGGCGTAAATGATTTTGTTGAGGAAAATGAAGATATAGATATTCCAATATTGCAAATTTCCCCTGAAGTTGAAAAAAAGCAAAAGGAGCAATTAAAAGCGTTAAAAGCGATAAGGAATCAAAATGCAGTTAATGATAGCTTAAATCAAATTGATCAGGCTGCAAAAAATGGTAAAAACTTGATGCCAGTATTTATTGAAGCCGCTGAAAATTATGTAACTTTAGGAGAAATGGTGGAAGTTATGAAGGAACCTTTTGGGATATATGAAGAGACAGCAGTATTTTAACTTAGGATAATAAAATGAAAAATTTTTTTTTATTACTAATAGGTATTTCTTTAGCCGTAATAAGTTGCTCCACAACGGAGAATGTTACAAAAAAAATAAGTAAAGATACAACTACCGAAATAGTAAAGATTGTGGATGATGTTAATCTAGAACTTGATAAAAATATTTGTTGGGTAAATTTAATGCCCGGAAGTCAACCAAAATTTCATATATCGGGGAAAATTTCCTTGTTAAAAGGAGATGATTACGATAATGAATCAACTACTCTTAAATTCGTTAAGGTATATCAGGCAAATAAAGAGTTATATTATATAATGCCCAAGGTTATTGATTCTGTTGAGGGCGAAAAAGTAAATATGACTTATTCGACAATAAAAGGTTTATCAATTAATAAAGAACTGAACACAAAGAAACCTGTTATTTTTGAACTAATTTTTCAAGACGGTAAGGACGAGTTAAAGTATCGTGTTGAGAATATTATGGTTGAAGAGGTTCACTAATAAATTATGACATATGAAATTATTGGTCTGGCAAGTTTATTGCTGTTGAGTGGTTTTTTTTCATCTTCAGAACTTGCATATGTAGTTGCAAACAAATTAAAGGTTGAACTTAGAGCTAGAAAAAATAAACTGGCAGCAAAATATGCGCACTTTTTTATCAACCATCCGCAAACCTTTTTTTCAACAATATTAATTTCTAATAATATTATTAATATTTCTTTTGCATCACTAATTACAATTTTTCTTGCTGAAATATATAATTTTAGTGAGCCTATGATATTAATAATTTCTACTATTTTATTACTTCTTTTTGGAGAGTTAATTCCAAAATATATTGCTAGGGAATTTGCCGATAGTTTAATTCTAATTGCTTCAATTCCAGTAAGGATTATATCAATTCTTTTGGCGCCGGTGGTTAAACTTACAGATTCAATTTCACTATTATTAATAAGAAAGAATGAAATATCTGACGATGAAAATGAATTATTGCATAGAGACGAAATTCATTCATTAATTGAAGAAGGATCAGAAGCTGGGAGTGTGGATGAAGACGACTCGGATATTATTAAAAATATAATTGACTTGGGCGACCAAAAAGTATATGAAGCAATGACACCTAGAACAGATATTGTAGGTGTGAGTATTGATTCGCCAATTCAAGATATTCTAAATGTATTTATTGAATCGGGTTATTCTAAGTTGCCTGTTTATGAAGAAAACTTAGATAATATTAAGGGTGTAATTCATGTCTACGATATGTTTAAGAATCCTAAAAATTTAAGTGAAGTCATTCGAGAGGTTTCTTTTGTTCCCGAGACAAAAAAAAGTTTAGATATGTTAAGGGAGTTTTTAGATAATAGAGTTTCATTTACAATAGTTGTTGATGAATTTGGCGGTACCGCGGGAATGTTAACAGTTGAAGATATTATAGAGGAAATGTTTGGAGAAATAAGGGATGAATATGATGAAGATCCTGATGTTTGCAAAAAGATTGATGATAGTACTTTTGTGTTAAGTGGAAAAATTGAAATTGATTTTTTAAATGAGGAACATGAATTAAATATTCCGGATGGTGATTATGAGACAATAGCGGGTTATATAACTACTAAAATTGGCCGCATACCTTCAAGAGGTGAAAAAATAAAAATAGAAAATTTTCATTTTATTATTCTTCACGCATCAAACACAAAAATTAATTTGGTTAAAATGTTTGCTTATCCTCCTGCGGAAAAGAGCATTCAATAATTTTTTAATCTCATTTAAGGAAAAAATTGTTATTGCAAAAAAAAGGAGAATAATAAAATTCTCCTTTTTTATAAATTGTTATCTTACGTATCTCCACCAATAGTAGTACTTATTCTCTAATTCCGTGTCAGACGGCATGGGGAAAAATTTTAACTCTTCGCCGGCACAAAACCAAAATCCGTGTCGTAAAAAATGATATGAGATATCTTTTAACAAACTTCCAAGACTGATTGTCTTAGTAGTTTTTTCAGGTTTTATACTCAATTCCCTAATGCAATCAAAAAATCTATATGGGTTAACACCGGGTAAATCAATATTATAAATATCTCTATTCTTACTATACTCGAAAAATTGTTCGATATTAAAATCAACTTGTGTAAAACAAATTTTAGGTGCGCCTTTAGATTTTGTTTCAGTTGTAATAAACTTACCGAAATCTCTTTGATCTTTGTTTGAAGCCACAAGAGTTTCAAGCGGGGCAATTTCCTGATAAATACGGATCATATTTGGTTTGTTTTCTACGGTATATTCTGCCGGTTCAATAGGCAAAACCTTCCCGTTTCTTGTACAAAGGAAGAGTTTTTTTATTTTGCTAAGTTCTACATGTTCTAAAACATTGTAAGAACTGATAAATTTCGTTTTTTTTGGTGATCCATCTGAGTGTTCGACAGTTTCATCAAGATATTTGTCTATATCGAAATATTCGTTTCTAAAATCATTATCTAGTTCGGCAAATATAACTTTTCCATTAAAGTGTTTTGAGCTTCCCATGGTATAGTATTCACCAAATTTATCGGGGTCTAATTGTGATGCAACCAGTGCGTTTATCGGGAATACAATCATGTATAAATGTTTTTCGAATTCTGGCATTTAGTTTCCTTAATTATAGATTAGTAAGAAAATAAAATTATTAAATGAATTGGTTAGTAGCAAGAACCGATTTTTTACTTATTGAGAGTCGCAAAGTTTTACTTGTGGATATAAAATGGAATTAAATAAGAAAAAAATACCTTTAAGTTTGATTATTAAGTAATTTTTATCTAGATTTAATCTTAATAATAATTGTATATTGCCAAACGAAAATAAGGTTAGTTATGAGGTACTTACTATGCTACACAATTTCAATGTTTTTACTTTCAGGATTATGTATTGCTCAAGATGATTTTTTTGAATCATCGACCTCAGTAGGTGGATATGGAGAATTACATTATAATAAAATAACAACCGATAATGAAACTACAAATAGCCTTGACTTCCATAGATTTGTAATGTTCTACGGATATCAATGGAATGAAGACTGGTCATTTAAAGCGGAAGTTGAAATAGAACATAATTTTGTTTCAGATGGGGAAGGGGAGCTTGAACTAGAACAAGCTTTTGTTGATTACCATTACAGTAATTTTCTCGGATTTCAAGCAGGTGTATTGCTGCCATCTGTGGGATTATTAAACGAATATCATGAACCACCATTATTTTTCGGAGTTGAAAGACCGGAATATAATAAATATATTGTTCCAACAACCTGGTTTGGTAATGGAATTTCATTTTACGGAAACCATAGCGATTTCGATTATAAAGTTACAATTATGGAAGGGTTAAATGCAGATAAAATTAGTAACAAAAATGCAATAAGAAGTGCTAGACAAAAAGGATTTAAATCCAATGCAGATGATTTGCTATATAATGCGAGAATTGATTACTTGGGAGTAAATGGTTTGAGAGTAGGTGTCTCATATTCTTATAATAACGCGACAGGAGACTCAATAAATAATCCGATTTCATTAATTGAAGCCCATCTCCAATATATAAAAAATGATCTTTACTTGATTGGTGAGTTTGGAAATATTTCATATGGTGAAGGCGAATTAGAAAATTCTCAAGGCTATTATATTGATTTGGGCTACAATCTGGGAAATTTATTAGGTGGTAAATCCAAAATAATTCCTTTTTTAAGATACTCAAATTATAACACTGCCTCATCTACAGTTATTGGTGGAGATTCTGAAGAAGAATTTGATAAATCAAAATGGATGATTGGTGTTAATGTTTTACCAATATCGGAAGTTGTATTCAAAATTGATTATGGCGAAGTTAAAGTTGCATTATCAGATGAAAAAACTAAATATTTCAATCTGGGTGTTGGATATATGTTTTAATCTTAACAACAAAATTAGTAAATAAAAATAACCGATCCTCATTGAGAGGATCGGCTGCATAAAGTATAATTTATATGAATCGTTCAACATTTTCATTTTTTTGTATCATTATTTTTTCTTTACTCCTTTTAAACATTAGTGTTGGAGGGGAGCTAAGAGAAAATGCCAATAAAGTAATTCTTAAAAATTTTCCCGATTCGATTAAAATTCTTACTTATAAATTAAAATTAGATAAAAACTTAAAGTTAGATTCTGAAAAATTTGCCAGGCAAAGGTTTCTGGGAAAATTTATTTACTTTTATGAAATTAAAGAAAACGAACAAATAATTGGTTATGCTATACTTGATAATGTAAAAGGTAAGGTAAAACCAATTACATTTTTATCAATTTTTAATATAGATTACTCGGTAAAATCAGTTGAGATTATAAAATATAGGGAGCAGCATGGCGGTGCCATTCAGCATCGTGATTGGTTAAATCAATTTAACAGAAAAAATGTGGATTCCGGCTTGGAATTAAACTCCGATATTGATGGAATTACCGGAGCTACGATTTCGGTTAAAGCAGTGCTCAAGGGTGTTAAGAGGTTACTTTATTTTATTACTAATTTAGATGAAGATGAAAGAAATCTACTTGTATCAACTGAATAAGGAGTTAAAGCTTTTCCTTGGAATATTTTTGATAGTTTTATCAATTGGTATCTCAATCGGATTGGTCTACTTATATAATACAACATCTTTTAGCAAATCGGTTACTACGGAAAGATTAATTGAGTCAAACAAAAAAATTGAAGAAGATTTTGGAATAAATGAATCGCCTTCCAGATCTACCGGAGAATTATTAATGACAATCCATAATCATATTATTGGATTTTCTTTTATTTTCTTTTTTGTTGGAGGTATTTTTTATTTTAACTCAATTGTTGGCGGTTTTTGGAAAATGTTTCTAATAATTGAGCCATTATTATCTACGGCTATTTCTTTTGGTTCAATGTTAGGAGTTCGGTTTATTGGAGAGATTTTTATCTATCTTACAATAATTTCAGCAACATTATTGTACTTATCATACTTTATAATGGTTAGTATTTCAATTATTGAGCTGACTTTAAAGCGGCCCGTCTAGCATTACTCATTTTTACGACATTTGTGATACTATAAATTAAAATAGAAACGCCCAACCATTGTATTGCATTTAAAATATTACCATGAAGAATATATTCCAGTACCACGGCTGTAAGTGGAAAGGCAAGTTCCAATATCGTTGCAGTAGAAGCCGTTACATTTTTCAGACCATAATAGTACATGAAAATAGCAGGTCCTCCGGTAGTAAATGCAATAATTATGAAGAATAACCACTGGTTTGATGAAATTGTTGAGATTGAAGGAAATTCAGATAAACTTAATACTAATAGAAGCATAATTATACTTGCAATTCCAAATCTCAAATAAGTGCCCAGTTCAAAACTTACATTTCTAAGTGCCCGCTTGCTTAATACGGTCGAAAATCCGAAACTAAATGCTGCAAATAATGCATACATGGCAGCCAATAAATTTTTGTTATCAGAGCTTATTACGGGTAAGTTAAGGCCAAATGTCATTAAGTAAGCCCCCAGTATTGACAAAGCTGCCCAATAAAAAAATTTTTTTGGAAGTCTTTCTTTTAAAATAATTGCTGCTAAGCTAAGTGCAAAAAGAGGCTGGAGTTTCTGAATTAATATTACAATTGAAAGGTTAACAAAATTAACGTAAAAAAGTGCTTTTGTAATACACATAATTCCAATTGCGCCGCCAAATAATGCAACCCCGATAAAAGCCAACCAATCTTTTAACTTAAGTGATTTTATTATATCAATATTTTTGAAAAGGGTTGGAGAAAGATAAATTGCAACTATTGAGCTTTCTACAAATACCACAAGTGCAACAGGCAAAGTGTACAATTTTGGTCGGAGAACAATTCCATCAACTCCCCATAAAACGGCAGCAAAAATTATAAATAATGGGGCTATTTTATTCATTGGCGGTGTAAAACTTTCAAATTATTATAATGGAAATATATCTAAAAATGTTTAATTAAGATGGGTAAAGTGAGAATAAGTTGAAGTAAAGTGATGAAAAATGTATAATCAATTGTAAAGACTAATTTATTTACTATAAATTTCCGATTTGGGTCTGAATGCCAGCCAAGCAAATGAAAAATAATCACCATGGTTTACTTTTTTTAATTGTTTCGATTTTAGTTTACCATTAATGCATTTACCTGTTATTGACCATTTAGACTCTGTATTTGTATCAATTATTTTATTATTTACATATTTAAAGTTTAGTTGAATTCCATCCAAATTTCTTTCAAATACACCAGTAGCTCCAACGTCTTTACTATTCTCAATACTTTTTTTATCCAAACTGGATAGAGTTCCGGGTACATGAAATATTACTATTTCATTGCCATTGAAGGTGTCATTTATAATCTTCTGCTCCATTGTAATTGAATACGGATATGCCTTGGCAAGGTTTCCATTTTTAATCCCAATTACTTTCTCATTTTGGGGTAATCTTTCATCAACATTTCCGGAAAATAAAAAAGGAGTTGATTCAACATTATCATAGTTTACATAAGGATTTACTCCATAAGGTCTCTCAAAACCCGTATCTTTTGAAAGAATTAATCCATCGGGATAATTGCTACTAAAATCTTTAAAAGATACAATTTGAGATGAGATTACCTCTAACTTTGTTCCCAACATATCTCCCACAATTGCTTCTCCGGTAAATTGCTGCCAAAATGATTCTGTAAGTTGATCATACATAACCAAGTCGGAATTTCTTAATAAACCAGATACGCCAAAATTTACCGACATGCCATTAAGAGTCCTGTTAAAAACTATTCCACTGTAACACAACGGGCAGAATGAAACTAGAACCGGAGTACGGCCGATACGATCATTTACTATTTCATGGAACATTAATATTTGTAAAGGATAGGCTTTGCTGGAACCATTTATATTAACGGCAATTACAGGTTCCTTTTCAGCTAGCCAATTTTCTGCCTCTTCGATAGTTGTAAATTTTGGATTAATGATTGCCGGAATTCCATCCTTGGGTGGACCTCCGCCTATTAGCTCATCCAGCTCAATAGATTTTTTATCGAAATTTGTAGTCCAAGATGGGTAAACTTTTAAAATGTGTTCCAATTCACTTTGACTATACATCAAAAAACCTGAAAGTAGCATTGCCATAAAAATTTTATTTAATGTCATATTAAAATCTCTTATTTTTGATATAGATCAGTATCCGGATAAAAAGCTGCCCAAGCAAACCAATATGCAATAAAAAATTTTGCAGATTCTAAATTTCTCGCATTGGAATTTTGAGAGTTACCAAATAGATCGAAATTATTTCCCAAGTTATCGGAAAGAACATAAGATGAAAAAGTATTAGAGATTGAAAATACAACATCTTTATTAATATTTGTAATATTAAATGCACATATTATATTTTTCCCGCTATCTCCGTAGATTAAAAACCTATCACTATTAATCGTATCAATTATTACCTCGCCATTTTGAAAATCGTTTATACGATATGCTTTAGTAGAACTATTACTTAAAAGTCCTAAAACTCTCTCTTTTTCATTCAATCTGCCATCTGAGTTATTAACAGGAAATATTAAGGAAGAATTATTTGTTCTATAATCACCATAAGGATAAGTACCGTAATTTCTTGAATAACCTGTGCTGATTGATACAACATCTGCATCCGGATATAAATTTTTTGCAGTAGCCCAAGAAGTTTCAATAATTGGATAAGTTTTAACAACAGTTGATAATAAAGGCCCATTAACAGACCTTAATTGCATCTGAGACCAATTACTTCCTGTATTTCTATCATAGGGAATAAGATTGGTATTGTATAGAAGTCCACTTACCCCAAAAGTTGTTTTTTCACCAAAGACCATTCTATCCCAACAAATTCCGGATCCGGTAAGGGGACAGTATGTTACTGCAAATGATTTATCCCCAATTTCATCATTAATTATCTCATGCAAGTCAAGTATTGGGTGCGGATATATTCTAACTTCGCTGTTATGGTTAACTATTAGTACTAAATCATTATTTGCAAGATAACTTATGTTAGATGGTTTAGTTAGCGCAGGAGATTTTAATGCAGGAATACCGTCTTTACCAGGCCCTCCATCAAAAATTTCATTTTCCGGTATCAACCAATCTCCGGATACATCTGCACTTGAACTTTCAACAGAATCACACCCGGTAAAAATTACCATAGTAATCCAAAGTATGAATCCGACAACTAATAATCGATTCATTTGAAACTCCCTTCAAAAATATTTAATGAATAAAAAATTGAAACTGAAGCGGAAAAAGTTGTGGTTAATTGTGTTCCCGATACTTTTCTAAAAACGGGAATTTCACCATTGAGTCTGGCTGAAAGATTATTAACAAGGTATGAACTAATTCCGGGAACAAGATAAACCCAATTTCCCCCTGTATTGGGAATATCCTCATTCCCGAAAGTATCGTTTTGAGCATTTCGGTATTTCATAATAAAAGTTAAATCAAATGTTGAATTTAACGGATAATTAAATCCGATTGATGAGATGAGCTCATTGCCAAAACTATAACCCTTTGCTGAATTTTCGAATCTGTCGTTATCACCATTCATTCGATAGGAAATATTTCCCATTAAAGTTAAATCTGTAAAGATAAAATTGCCTTTTGAGTAATAACTCCAAAATATGCCATCCCAAGATCCGGTCCCTGGCTGCATATCGGCAGGTAATAAAATCCCATTACTTTTTAACGATGAGTTTCCTACCGGTATTTTTCCACCAATTCCAATAGATAACTCTTGATTATTAAATATGTCAAATGGAACTAGGCTATATTTTACCATTAGTACAATATCACCAATACCGGCTGCTGATAATTTATTCGATGATTGACTGATTGTTCTTTCTTGTCTAATGTAAGAAAAAAGCGATGTAACGGATATTCTATTAGTTAATCCGTAGTTTACTTCAAATAATAAAGATTCCGAAATTCTTTCCCGTTCTTGATTTTTTAATTCAGAGGATCCGCTGAGAACATCAGTTAGGGAATTATGATCAAATGTAAATCCGAATTGAAGAATCCCTTTTGGTGCACTAGTCATTTCCAGAGAACCCAAGAGAGGAGTTCCGGCAGTACAGCATGCTTGGGCGAAAACTGAATTCCCGTTTAAAATAACGGTAAAAATAAATATGTAAAAGTATATTGATTTCATTCTAAAACAAACTTAATCTGTTTGTAAATTTTATTCTGTCCGTAAAGTGACAATTAGAATTATAAGAAAGGGTATTAATTTGTGACAAAAATGTTATAAATTGATTATGTACATATTTTAATAAATTAGTTATTTTATATACCAAAATTAGAATAGAGAAAAAAATGGCTGACAAATCAAAGCTTTGGTATCTTGAAAATTTCAATTTATTCGAAGGTCTTCCTATGGCGAAGATGCAAGAGTTGAGTAGTATTACTACAATGACTGAAACATCTAAGAATGAGCCAATTTATTTCGCGCAAGAAGCTTCGGATTCTATTTTCTTTTTAAAAAAAGGCAGAGTTAAGTTAACTCGAAATTCGCCCGATGGGAAAGAGATGATAATTGCCTTAGTAAACCCTGGAGAAGTTTTTGGGGAGCTTTCCATATTGGATATAAGTGATAGAAGTGATTTCGCTACAGCCCTCGAAGAATCGTTGATATGTGCTATAAGTAAGGATGACTTTAAAAAATTTCTAGAAAATAATCCGGAATTAAATCTGAAAGTATCTAAACTAATTGGATTTAAATTAAGAAGATTCAGTGAAAGAATAGAGGAACTAGTCTTCAAAGATGCTCAGCAAAGGGTGGTTTCTTTTATTGCAAACCATGCAAAGGATTATGGAAAAAAAATAGGTGATGAATATTTTGTTAAACCATTTTTAACTCACCAAGATATTGCAAAACTAACTGCTTGCAGTAGACAGACGGTAAATTCTATATTAACAGAATTAAGAGAAAAGAAAATAATTAATTTTGATAGAAGAAAATTAATAATAAGTGACATGGAAGCGTTAAAAGTACTACTTTAGTTATTGTAAAACATCCGACATTATTGTTCTATGCTTTAGTTTACTTTAACGCATGATTTATTTGATCGTTTATATTGTTAATGATTGTGAAACTTGTAACAGAGTTGTATCTTCAGCGAAAAAAGTTACGGCAAGTCTGCCAAATGTGGAACTCCAAATAAAAAACATTAGTGAACTTAACAAAAGTCTAGCTATTGTTCCTGCAGTTTTTATTAACAATAATTTATTTTGTTACGGTGATTTTGATAATAAAAAATTAATTGAAACACTTGATAAATATTTTATAAGAACAAACTCTTAAATCTTAGTTCTTCAAAACCAATCTTAGTTTGTCATTTCTTATATCAAATATTTAAAAAACATAATATATTAAGTTTCTTTTTAATCGGGATTAACAAAATTTATAAAAATCGTTTAAATAAAATAAAGATTGATAAAATTACCGCTTTGTGGGCTTTTAGTGAAGCCGCGCTCGGCGGTATTTTGCACGCACTCAAAATTCCATTTACCGGATTATTCATTGGCGGCAGTGCTGTAATATTTATAACACTTTTAGCTTATTATTCCGATTCAAGTAAAGTAATTATTGAAGTAACTCTTAAAGTTGCACTTGTTAAATTTATAGTTAGTCCGTACTCTCCAATCTTTGCCTATTTAGCAATTTTAATTCAATGTTTTCTTGGGTATGTATTGTTTTATAGAGGATTTAATAAGTTCTCGCCAATTATACTTGGATTTTTGTCCTTACTATTTTCTGCATTTCAAAAATTAATTATACTAACGCTACTATTTGGCATGACACTTTGGGAATCGATAGATGTTTTTTTTGACTTTATCTTAAACCGTGTATTCCCAAATAATTTATTGCTCGATGAATTCAATATAAGTTTTATCATTGTTGGATTATATATATCATCACATATAGTTGGGGGGCTGGTTGCCGGATGGTATGGGTCTATTTTACCATTGCGCTTAGAAAATAGAGGTAGAAAAAAGGTACTTTATAAAAACTTTGATGAGAATAAAGATTTAAATATTTATGGAAAAAAGGAAAAAAGGAAAAATTGGTGGTTTAAACCATCAAGTATAGCAATATTTATGTTTTCCGTTTTGCTAATTCTACTTTCATTTGTATTTGAAGATTTTAATCAGAATCTTGCATCGCGCATAGCAATTATGCTGTTAAGATCCGTACTTATTCTAGGTGTATGGTATTATTTTATTTCACCGATTTTATTAAAACTGATTAATAGTTATTTAACCAAAAAGAGTGAAGAGAAAGCTTCAGAAATTAAAAGTATTATTCAACTCTTCCCAAATATAAAATCACTTATTAAAGTTTCATGGTTAGAAACCAAATCGAATAAAAGATTTAGAAGAATAATTCTTTTTATTGATAATATCCTAATTAATTTTTTAATAAATGAAAATTCAGAATATGAAAAATACGATCAAAATATTAACAGGTAAGATTCATTCCGGAAAAACTACCAGCTTGTTTCACTTTATGAATGAGAATGATTCTGTTGATGGAATATTGGCCCCAATTGTTAATGATAAAAGAAAACTTTATCACATTTCTACTAAAACTATGAAAGATCTTGAGGTCGATACTTCAAATGAGTTAACTATAAGTATTGGGAAATATCATTTTATTAACGAGACTTTTATTTGGGCAAATGAACAATTGGAAAGCAGTTATAAACAACACCCTGAATGGTTAATAATTGATGAGCTTGGTAAATTAGAACTAAAAGGTGAGGGGCTTCATAAATCGACAAAAGAGATATTGGAGGATAAAAGTAATTACAACACAAAAATCATTTTGGTGATTAGAGATTATCTAATCGGGGATGTGCTGGATCACTATAACATTGCTAATTCGGAATTCGAGATTCTAGAATTATAGAGTGCGAATTTTCTTATCTAAAACTTAAGTATTTCTTTCCCAAAAATATTACATTTATTGTTTAGTTTTTGTAAATATTGAGGTCAATATGTGGAAATGGAATATTGAAAATGAAGAGTATCTTTCGAAAACTATTGAGAGATGCAGAAGACAAAAAATAATATTACCAACCTTTAATCAACTTAAACTCCCTCTTACTATTCCAAAAGAAATTCAAGATAAACTAGAAAATGTCGATATCCAGGCATCTCATCCTCTAAATTTATTTAGAATTAATTGGTGTAACGATCCTAGCTCAGGAAAAATTGGAGGAATAAATTATTTAGAAATACCAAAAGAAATTACGGGAGTAAAAGCAAGAATTATAGGTCTTGTAGGTAAATTTTTCCCAACAGGTGCACATAAAGTTGGTGCAACGTATGGTTGTTTGGCCCCTTATTTAGTAACCGGTAAATTTAATCCTGAATACCATAAAGCTGTTTGGCCATCAACAGGCAACTATTGCCGTGGAGGTGTTTTTAATTCTAATCTGCTTTCCGTACATTCTGTGGCTATTTTACCGGAAGAAATGAGCAAGGAAAGATTTGAGTGGCTGCGCGAACGGACAGACGAAGTATATGCCACGTATGGATGTGAGAGTAATGTAAAAGAGATTTATGACAAATGCCATGAACTTGAGGCTGAAAGTGATGAGTACTTAATATTTAATCAATTTGATCAGTTTGGTAATTCAGTTTGGCATTATGAAATTACCGGATACACTATTGAAAAATTATTTAATCATATTAAAAATGATTCTCAAAGATTAAGCGGATATGTAAGTGCTACCGGATCAGCCGGAACAATAGCTGCCGGTGATTATTTGAGAACAGTAAATCCGCAGATAAAAGTTTTGGCTTCCGAGGCCTTGCAATGTCCAACACTTTTAATGAACGGATTTGGTGGACATAGAATTGAAGGAATTGGGGATAAACACGTCCCATGGGTGCATAATGTAAAAAATACCGATTTCGTTGCTGCAATTGATGATGAAGACCCAATGAGAGTACTAAGATTATTTAACGAACCGGCCGGACAGGAGTTTTTAACTCAGCAGGGCATAAGTTCTAACATTGTTAGCAAACTCAGTTATATGGGGATCTCGTCAATCAGTAACATGTTAAGTGCAATTAAGCTAGCTAAATTCAATGAGTTTAACGATAACGATGTTATTTTTACAATATTTACCGACTCTAAAGAAATGTATAATTCCAGATTAATGGAGCTAACTGAAGAGAGGGGGGAATATTCAACGGAGCAAGCTAACATTGATTGGCAGAGTTCCATACTTAAGCAAGGTATTGATAATATTAAGGAATTAGGATATTACGATAAAAAGGCAATTCATAATCTTAAATACTTTACCTGGATTGAACAACAAGGCAAAGAAGTTGAAGAATTAAATTCTCAATGGTACGATGAAGATTACTGGCCTGAGAGGTTTAGTATTGTGCCTAAATGGGATAGCCTAATTGAAGATTTTAACTCAAAAACTGGTGTAACAATTTAGTCAACTCATACTGAGCGGACTTGTCTGCCTTTGGCATGAGCTGAAGTATGTATAATTAGCATTTTGGGTTTTGTCATTCCGGTATACTTTTATCCGGAATCTAAAAATAACATAATGGATTCCCGATAAAAACGTTCGGGAATGACAAGTTGCAAACAGAATAATACTCTATTAGATGAATAAAGAAACTAAAATATTGACTAATGTTTTTCTTAATACAACAGAGGATAAAGTTGTTCCTGTAAACATTTATTTTGACGGTAAAATTCAAAAAATTGAAAAGTTATCTAATAATGAATATAACTTGAACGAAATTATTTTATCTGATAATCCCCAAAAATATTTTAATTATCGTGAGTTAGCTCCAAATTTAGAAATTATTGACGGGGAGTTTAATCTTGTAATACCTGGAGCAATTGATCCTCATGTTCATTTTGATACTCCGGGTTTTGAGTTTAGGGATACTTTTGAACATGGAACTACTGCTGCTGCCTACGGTGGTGTAACCTCAATTATTGATATGCCGTGTACTTCACTCCCACCGGTAACGTCATTAAAAAATTTTGAAGAAAAACTTAATATTATTGAAGGAAGAGCTTTAGTTGATTTTGCTTTTTGGGGAGGTGTTTGCGGAAATGATTTTAGTCAGATGCAAGAAATTGAAAAAAATATTAATGATCTAAACGATGCCGGTGTTGCTTCATATAAAGCGTATTTTTTATCCGGGATGGAAACATTTAAAGATTTAAATTATGAACAGATGAAGTTTGCCGCAAAAATTATTTCGAAAACCAGCAAGCCTCTAGGTGTACATGCGGAAGATAAGATGTTGGTAGAAACACGAAGAACTGAATTTATTAAAAATGGTGAAAATAGTTGGGATAAATATTGTTCGGCAAGAGATAGCTTAGCAGAGGAAGCTGCTATTAAGGACATGATTGAAATTGCAAAATTCTCTAAAGCTAGAGTCCATATTGTACACCTTAGTTCAGAATTAGGATTAAATGCTATCAAGAATGCGCAAAAAGAGGATATAAATATTTCATCTGAAACTTGTCCGCATTACCTGCACTTTATTCAAGACGATTTTAATAAAATAGCTATTAGCAATTTTCTCAAAACTGCTCCTCCAGTTAAAAATGAAAACGACAGGAATGCTTTGTGGCAGGGGATTGAAGACAATTCATTATTTTTTGTTACTACAGACCATGCAGGGTGTGATCCAAATGTGGAAAAAGTATCAGGAAATTTTTGGAAAATTTATGGCGGTATTCCGGGTGTTGAACATCGCGTCCCTTATCTTTTTAGTGAAGGATTTCTTAAAGGTAGACTTAACCTGAGTACAACTATTAATTTGTTATCCGCAAATGTAGCTGAATATTTTGGTCTTCAACAAAAAGGCAGAATTGAAGAAGGATATGATGCTGATTTTGCAATATTAAATTTAAGGGAGAAAGAATTAGTTAAATCGGAGAATATGCATAGCAAAGGCAAATATACACCTTTTGAAGGAGTTGAATTTAGCTGCATAGTTGAAAAAACAATATTGAGAGGTAATACCGTAATGAATAGGGGTGGTAGTACAGAAAAAGAAATTGGTTATGGTAAATTTATTAAAGTCTAAATTAAGCTGTCATTCTGAACTTGTTTCAGAATCTTTAACCAAAAGAAATGAAAAATTATTTTATTTACATATTATCAAACAAATCAAAAACACTTTATATTGGTGTTACAAGTAATTTAACTAAGAGAATTTTTGAGCATAAGAACAAACTTTTTGAGGGTTTTTCTAAAAGATATAATCTAACAAAATTAGTTTATATCGAGCAAACTAATTCTGTTGAGTCTGCTATAAAAAGAGAAAAGCAATTGAAAAATTGGCATCGAGAATGGAAAATAAATTTGATTGAAGAAAATAATCCCAATTGGGAAGATATTTCGATAGAAATTTTAGATGCTGAAATAAATTCAGCATGACAGAAAAGGTTCACTAGATGCAAATAATCAATGCTTGGATTTGTCAAATTATAGATAATTCGATATTACCAATATTTGGTAATATGAAAATACAAGAAGGAAAAATAGTCTCTATAAGTGAGAAGGATTTTGATTTATCGAAATTGGATAAACCTTATAATGATGAAACGATAGATGCACAAGGACGAGTAGTAACTATTCCAAATGTAAACTATCATGATCATATTTATTCAAGACTCGCTAAAGGTCTGGATATAAAAGGGGATATGTCGAATTTTCCTAATATTCTTAAGAATCTATGGTGGAAACTTGATTCGATATTGGATTTAGATATGATTAGGGCATCAGCCCAAATGGCTGCTCTTGAATCCATTAGCAATGGTGTTACTTATGTTATTGATCATCATTCATCTCCAAAGTGTGCAAAAAATAGTTTAAGCACTATTTCAGATGAATTAAAAAAGTTTAGTATCAGAAATGTATTATGCTTCGAGACAACGGATAGAAACGGAGAAAAGCTTAAAAAGGATGGTCTGGATGAAAATCAAAGCTTCCTTAATTCAATTACTGATAATGATTCTAAGTCTCTTCTTGGCCTACATGCATCATTTACGTTAAATAATGAAACTCTTGAAGAAGCATCCAAATTAGTTGGAAGTAATAATTGGGGTATTCATGTTCATCTCTGCGAAGATATTTCTGATGTAAGTATTAGTAAAGAAAAATTTAATCGCAGACCTATGCAGAGATTTTCAAACTTTAATCTTCTTAATGAAAAGAGTATACTTGCTCATGGTATTCATTTAAATGAGGAAGACTTCGAATTAATTAAAAATTCCGGTGCATCTTTAGTTTTTAATATTGACTCAAATATGAATAATTTTGTTGGTCTTCAAAAGTACAAGATGATTCCGGCAGATATTCCAATTCTTGTTGGAACTGATGGAATGCATTCTAATGTTGCTAGATCAACAAAACAATTATTTTTACAATTGAGAAATTCCGGATTATCTTTTGATGATTCGTTTAAATTTATTATTAAATCCTACTTTGATCAACACAAATTTGTAAAACAGTTTTTCCCGGATTTTACAACGTTAAACTTGAATGATAGAGCTGACATGATTATTTGGGATTATGTTCCACCTGCGCCAATTAATGATAAAAACTTTTGGGGACACTATGTCTATGGAATTTTGGAACGCCCTATCAATACGGTTATCCAAAAGGGAAAAGTTCTTATGAATGATTTTAAAATAATGAATGAAGATAAGAGCATAAATAATAATATATACATGCAAGGTAAAATGTTAAGTGAAAAATTTAATAAGGAGTAGTCGATGAATATTACGGAAAAAATATTGGAAAAAGCTGAAGAGTACAAAGACTACACTGCTCAAAACCTATCCGAGATGATAAAAATAAAATCACTCAGTTTGCAGGAAGGTGGTGTTACAACAATTATTAAAAATATGATGAAAGAAGCAGGCTTTGATGAGGTACGTATTGATGGATTAGGTAATGTAATTGGCAGGATTGGAAATGGTTCAAAAATTATTGCATTTGATGGGCATATTGATACGGTCGATTTAGGAAATCTTGAGAATTGGGATTTTGATCCTTTGGGTGGTGAAATTAAAGATGGTTTTGTGCATGGTAGAGGCAGCGTAGATCAAGAAGGCGGACCGGCAGCATTTATCACGGCCGGGAAAATTATTAAAGAATTAGGTTTGGATAAGGATCTTACAATTTATTTTACTGCAACGGTAATCGAAGAAGATTGCGATGGTTTGTGCTGGAAATATATTGTGGAAGAAGAAAAAATTAAACCTGAATGTGTTGTCATTACCGAACCGACAAACCTTAATATCTATAGGGGTCATAGAGGTAGAATGGAAATAGCCGTTTCATTTTACGGAGTGTCCTCACATGGGTCAGCTCCGGAAAGAGGAAAAAATGCAATTTATATGGCTTCAAAAGCAGCTCTCGAAATAGAAAAACTAAATGAACGATTATTGTTTGATGAGTTTTTAGGAAAAGGTACGGTTACTATTTCTGAATTTAAATCCGAGAGCCCATCTCTTTGTGCCGTTTCGGATTTTGCCAGAATTCATTTAGATAGGCGTTTGACGTGGGGGGAAGATAAAGAGTTAGGCTTAGATCAAATAAGAGAAATTGTAAAAGATATGAATGCTAAAGTTGAATTACTGGATTATGAAGAAACTGCATTTACAGGTCTGAAGTATGGAATGCAAAAATACTACCCTACATGGAAACTTGAGGAAGATCATCCATTAGTCCAAAAAGGTGTTCAGGTATACAAGGACTTATTTAAAGAGGACCCAAAAGTTGATAAATGGACGTTTTCAACAAATGGAGTTACGATTCGTGGATATTATGATATTCCTGTTATTGGTTTTGGACCGGGAAATGAAGTGCTGGCGCATGCTCCAAACGAAAAAGTACCTGTGGATCATTTAGTAAAAGCGACGGCATATTATGCAAACTTTGCATCAAAGTATTAAACAATAATAAAGAACTGTCATTCTGAGGAGCTCTGTATTTGAGCGACGTGAGAATCTTCATTATAAGATTTCTCAGCCACTTCGTTTCTTCGAAATGACAGGACTTAAAAATAAAACTTATTAATGGATTAGAATTGTCATTTCGAATCATGATTTTTGGTGAGAAATCTTATAATGAAAGAGTAATTAGAATATACGGAGAAATAAAATATGAACTTAAAAGGCAAACATTTCCTTTCATGCGATGATTGGACAAAAGACGAACTTGATATTGTATTTAAAAAATCATTTGAACTAAAAGATCAGTTTTACAACGAAATTTTACATTTGGATTTACCGCATAAAACACTTTTTATGATTTTCTTCGAGCAGTCCACAAGAACAAGAAATTCTATGGAAGCCGGTATGACCCAATTGGGGGGGCATGCACATGATTTAACTGCTGATAAAATGCAAATATCGCACGGTGAAGTTCCAAAAGATACGGCAATTATTTTGTCAAGAATGGGACATGGAATTGCATCCAGAAATTGTTTCTATGGAATTGGAAATGATTATTTGAAAGAAATGGCAGCAAATTCTAAAAAACCGATTATGTCATTACAAGATGATATTTATCATCCATTTCAAGGATTAGCAGATTTACAAACCATTTTTGAACATTTCGATAAAAATCCAAAAGGATTAAAAGTTACGGTTTCTTGGGCTTATGCCGACACTCATTCCAAGCCGCTTTCTGTTCCGCAAACACAAGCGTTGTTATTCCCTCGATATGGAATTGATTTAACAATTGCTCATCCCCCAGAATTTCCATTGAGTAAGAATATTGTTGAAAAGGCTAAAAAGAATGCTGAAGAGGGCGGTGGTTCAATAAAATTTACAAATGATATGGATGAAGGATTTGAGGGAGCACAAATTGTGATCCCAAAAAATTGGGGTGGCTTTGGACATTATGGAGTTCAAGAATATTTAGATAATGAAGGTGAATGCAAGAAAGAAATGGCAGGAAACCTGGCTAAATATAAAAACTGGATTTGTGATGATCGCAGAATAAAATTAGCAGATGAAAAAGTTAAATTAATGCATGCTCTTCCTGCTGATAGAAATAATGAAGTCACAGATGAAATATTAGATGATCCAAATATTTCAATAGTTTTTGATGAAGCAGAAAACAGATTACATACTGCAAAAGCAATTATGTCTTTAACTATGTAACGTTCTGTGTATGGTGGTCGTAGCATCCCACAGGGTGCTATGCACTATACACCTTGTTATGCTTCGTTTCTTTTTATTTGGCATTTTTCTTTTTTGCTACCATGAAATAGCTAGATGCCCCTTTATATATCTTTTCAGTATCAATACTCTGAAAATTACCGTTTGTAATTAATTCATCTAAATCTGAACTTTTAATCCTTCTAATAGGAACTGGGATTATTCCAATTTTGCACATTATCTGAACTAGTCGAATTTGCAAACCAACTAGAAAAGACATTTTATCTCCTAAGCAGGGAGTAATAGATATAAACAACCCATCAGATTTTAATAATTCATTTATTCTTTGCACAGCATTCTCGGGGTTAGGAATAGTATGCAACATATTAAAAGCCAGAATCCTATCAAAAGATTCTTTTTTTAGCTTTTTATCATAAATATCCCCTTCAGCAAATGTCACATTTTCGATATTTTTTTCGGCTGCCTTTCCTTTCGAAATTTCAATCATTTTCGAGGATATATCGATAGCGTAAATCTCTTTAACATCATTGGCAATCTCACAAGCTGTTGTACCTGTTCCACACCCGTAATCTAAAACAACATTAGAGCTTTCGAGATGCTTTTTAGTGTTTTCCCTTGACTTTTGGTGGATGTATTCAAAGCGTTCTTCCGTTTTGTCGTAATTTTTTGAAGCGTTATCCCAAAATTTTTTCGATTTACTCATTTTTCTCACTTTGTTTTATTTCCTCTTTTTGATGAAGCATAACATCCCAATACTTACATTGTATGTATTAGGACTATATGTTATATTTAGTCGTTTATATTACGCAAGATATATGATTATATATGAAAAGACAAGAAATTATAGATAAGTTCACTAAGCAGTTAAGTATTGAAAATTATTCCAGCCAAACAATTAAAAATTATTTATCTGCTTTAAAACTGTTTTTGGGATGGATTGAAAATTCTAATGTAAAAAAAGTAACTGAGGATGAGATACAGAATTATTTATTTTATTGCAAAGAGCATAGAAAATATGCTTTTTCAACAATGAAACAAGTTATTGCAACAATTAGTTTTTTATATTCAAAAGTATTTTACAAACCAATTCCAAAAACCTTAGATATTAAACTAAGAAAACCCTCACACTTACCGACTGTGTTATC
>Ga0209633_10001152_pt1 | contig 28292 bp, 22 predicted proteins | sample Cruoilmetagenom1_FD_187290 | JGI IMG/M metagenome (GOLD analysis project Ga0209633, IMG submission 187290) | Oil polluted marine microbial communities from Coal Oil Point, Santa Barbara, California, USA - Sample 1 (SPAdes) (version 2) | ecosystem: Environmental > Aquatic > Marine > Oil seeps ... | reverse complement strand
CAGGGAGAAGTCGCGGTAGGGTACCTGCCGGGCCGCAAGAAGCTGCGAGACCGCGGCATCAAATGCCACCTCGTTCGGCAGCTGGCTTTCGTATTCAGCCGGCACCGGCAATTTGATCACGGCAACGAGTGATTTCACAAAACTGCGTGAACGGATGGTATCAGAGCAGATTCATGTACGCTGTGTGCTCGACGTCCATGTGTTAGGGGCAATGAGTAAGGTTCGCTGTAAAGCGTTAGTTCCCGAAAACGTTGCCGATTGACTGAGGGAATGGCTGTGACCCGCATCGGCTTCATCATAAATCCGATCGCCGGGATGGGCGGCCGGGTCGGGCTCAAGGGCACCGATGATGTCGTGAGCGAGGCCCGTCGGCTCGGCGCGCAGCCGATCGCACCAAAAAGGGCCGTCGAAACGCTGCGCGCGCTTCACACCATGCTTGGCCGGAAGCGGGCCGGACCCGCTATCCATTGGGTGACATGCTCCGGCTCCATGGGAGCGCGCGCACTGGAGGAGGCCGGTTTCGCCGGCGTCGAGTTGGTCTATGATGCCGGCGACGAGACTACCGTGGCGGACACGCAAACCGCCATCGGAAATATTCTGGAGGCCGGTGTCGATTTGATATTGTTCTGCGGTGGGGACGGAACTGCCCGGGACATCTGCGAGATCGCCGGCGCGGACACGCCGATCCTGGGAATTCCTTCAGGCGTTAAGATGTATTCCGGCGTGTTCGGCGTCACGCCGGCGCGGACCGCCGAAATCCTCATTGCCTTTCTTGAAGGAAGGCTTTCGCTTACCGACGTGGAGGTTCTGGATCTCGATGAGGAGAAATACCGGCGGGGCGAGTGGGCGGTGCGGTTCTATTATTCGGCCAACACGCCCTTCGAGCCGACCTACAGCCAATCCGCAAAGATGCTGATCGAAGAGAGCACGGACGCGCATGTGAAGCAGGAAATAGCCTCGTATCTACAGGAAGAGATTCTGGCCAATCCGGATGTCCTGTACCTGCTGGGTCCGGGCAGCACGGTCCAATCCGTCGGCGCGTCGCTCGGCATAGACAAGACGCTGCTCGGGATCGATGCCGTCGTGAACAGCCGGATCGTGGCCAAGGATATCAATGAGCACCGGTTGTTTGAACTGCTGGACGAGCACGCGCAGTGCCGCCTGGTCCTCAGCCCGATCGGCGCGCAGGGATTCGTGCTGGGACGGGGGAACCTGCAGCTGAGCCCGGAAGTGATCAGGCGAATAGGTATCGAAAACATCGTTGTCGTCGCGACGCCGGCGAAGCTGGCTCGAACGCCGGTGCTGCGGTTCGATACTGGCGATGAACATCTCGATACGGCGTTCGCCGAGCAAGAATACCTTTCGGTGCTGGTCGGCTACCATCGTCGCCGGCTTGTGAAGGTTGCCGCTTAGAGTGTTGAGTATGTAGAGGCGCATTATAGGACCCGATGGAATGACCTACATCCCGCACACGGACGATGAGCGCCGGGCGATGCTCGACACCATCGGTGTCGGACACTTCGAGGATTTGTTCCTCGACGCGCCGGAACGCGTCCGTTTCCCCGAGCTGGATCTGCCGCGTGTGGTGTCAGAAATGGAGGTCGCCGCCGCGATGCGTGCGCTTGCGGCCCGCAATGCGGATCTGCAACGACACGAGAGTTTCCTCGGCGCCGGCAGCTACAACCATTTCGTTCCGACTACGGTGGATTACGTTCTTCGACGCGGCGAGTTCTACACCGCTTACACGCCGTACCAGCCGGAGGCGAGCCAGGGCATGCTGCAGGCGATGTTCGAATATCAGAGCATGATCTGCAGGCTGACGGGAATGGAGGTCTCCAACGCCAGCCACTATGACGGCGCCACCTCTCTTGCCGAGGGGGTGCTGCTCGCGCTCGATGCCACGGACGGCAAGCGAACCAAGGTGATCGTCTCGCCGGCGGTCCATCCCCAGTACCAGCAGGTCGTGAAGACCTATTTGGGGGGAACGGATGCGCGCGTCGTCGGCGATGAGGACGTGACACGGGACATAGATGATTTGGCGGCGTTGCTTGACGAAGATACTGCGGCGCTGGTGATTCAGAATCCCAACTTCCTTGGCCAGTTTGAGGATGTGGATGGTCTGGCCGATTCGGTCCACAGGGCCGGTGCATTGCTCATCGTAGTTTCCGATCCGATCGCGCTGGGGCTCATCAGACCACCGGGGGAAGATGGCGCCGACATCGTCGTCGCCGATGGACAGCCGCTGGGTCTCCCTCCCTCGTTCGGCGGGCCGCATGTGGGAATCTTCGCAACACGCAAGGATCACGTGCGCCGTCTCGTGGGACGTGTGGTGGGCGAGACGGTCGACGCGGCGGGGGAACGCGGCTACGTGCTGACGCTCGGTACGCGCGAGCAGCATATCCGCCGCGCTCGCGCCACCAGCAACATCTGCACCAACGCCGCACTCGGTGCGCTGGCTGCGGCTGTCTATCTGGCGACGCTGGGCAAGCATGGTCTGGGGCGTGTCGCAAAGCTCTGCTATCACAAGAGCCACTATGCCGCCGCGGAGATCGGCAAAATTCCTGGGCTCTCGGTCAATCCACAGGCGCCGGACAAGCCCTTTTTCAAGGAGTTCGTCGTGGCGCTGCCGAAACCGGTGGCCCAAGTCAACAAAGTGCTCTTGGAGGAGTTCGGTATCATCGGCGGTTATGACCTCGGCCAGGACGATCCACGCTTCGAGAACCACATGCTCGTCGCGGTGACGGAAATGAACGCGCGCGCAGCCATCGATCGTTTTATCGAAGGGCTTCGGCGAGCGGTGGCGTGAGGCGAAGCTCATGAGCGAACCAACGATCTACGAGCGAAGCGTTCCAGACCGGTGCGGCGTTGACCTGCCGGACTGCGATGTACCGGAGACGCCGCTGCCGCAGGACCTTATGCGCGCCGACAACGGTCAACCTGAACTCTCCCAGCTTGACGTGGTGCGCCACTTTTTGTGCCTCTCGCAGCGCAATTTCGGTGTTGATAGCGGTTTCTACCCGCTTGGCTCTTGCACCATGAAATACAACCCGAAGATAAACGAGGAGATCGCGCGTCTGCCCGGCTTCGCCTGGACACATCCGCTGCAGGATCCCGACACCGTTCAGGGCAATCTGGCGCTGATGTACCGGTTGCAGGACTGGCTCTCCGAGATCGGCGGCTTCGCCGCCACATCGCTCCAGCCCTCCGCGGGGGCGCATGGGGAGTTCACCGCGCTGCTGATGATGCGAGCCTGGCATGGTGACCGCGGCGACACCGGTCGCATCCAGGTGTTGATTCCGGATTCGGCGCATGGCACCAACCCGGCCTCGACAACGATGGCCGGTTTGATCGCCGTCGAGATTCCGTCCGACGAACGCGGCAATGTCGATCTCGCAGCGTTACGCGCGGCCAGCAACGACAGGGTGGCCGGCCTCATGCTGACCAATCCCAATACGCTCGGACTGTTCGAGGAGCAGATCACGGAGATTGTCGACCTGGTTCACGGCTGCGGCGGGCTCGTCTACGGCGACGGCGCCAACATGAATGCGCTCACCGGTATCGCCCGGCCCGGCGACCTTGGCATCGACCTGATGCACTATAACCTGCACAAGACCTTCGCCACGCCCCATGGCGGCGGCGGACCGGGGTCGGGGCCGATTGGCGCGTCGGACGCCTTGGCCAGCTATCTGCCGGGGCCGATTATCGCCGCCGAGGGAGATGAGGAGGCTGAGGACAGGCTGCGCTACTTTCTGAAGATGCCGGACAGATCGATCGGTCGCATATCGACCTTCTTCGGCACCTTCGGGATGCTCGTGCGCGCCTATGCCTACATCGCGATGCACGGCGCCGAGGGGCTGCGGGAGAACGCGATGCATGCGGTGCTGAACGCGAATTACCTGCGCGCCAAATTGCGAGACACCTATCCCGTCCCCTTCGACCGCATCAACATGCATGAATTCGTGTGCCAGGGCCGGATCCGGGGGAGCCCCGTGCGCGCTTTCGATATCTCCAAGCGCCTGCTGGATTACGGCTTCCACCCGCCGACCAACTATTTCCCTCTGACTGTCCAGGAGGCGCTGATGATTGAGCCCACCGAGACGGAAAGCAAACAGACGCTGGATGCCTTCGTGGAGGCGATGCTCCGGATCGCCAAAGAGGCGCGGGACGACCCCGAGCTGGTTGTGACGGCACCGCACACAACGCCTGTGAAGCGTCTCGACGAGGTGAAGGCTGCACGCGACCTTGTGCTCTGCGATGCTGAGGGTCGAAAGAAGTGAATCGGCATCTCCCCATTGATGGACGTTGTCAGCGAACTTGGAGCAACCTCAATCCTCGAGCCTGAGACCACGGGAAATCGCCAGCCCTCCCAATCAACCAGATTCCTGATGAGGCGCTAATGCGGGCAGTCTCCGAGGTTACAGAGAAGAGTTGGCCAATACGACGAGGGCTTCGTCTATGTCCGTCGGAGTATGATCCGCTGAAATCTGAAAACGGATCTCCTCGTCGCCTTTCGGCACAACCGGATAGTTCAATCCGGTGGCGAGTACACCGTGCTTTCTCAAATGGGTAACGAGGGAAGACGTTTTCGCCGTGTCGCGAACCATGAGAGGGACGACCGGGTGTTCGCCGGGGATCGTTTCCAGCCCAAGTTCCGTAAGACCGCTCTCGAACCGGGCCGTCATCTCGCGCAGATGTTTCAACATCCCCTGCCCATGCGCGCTGTCGACGATCTCCACAGCCTTGGCGGCGGCGGCCGCCTCACCCTGGGTGATCGGATTGGAATAGACGTAGAAGGGCGATGTCTCCCGCAAATAGTCGATGACCGTCCTGCCGGCGACCACGTAGCCGCCGTTCACCCCGAACGCCTTACCGAGAGTTGCGACAAGGAGATCGACTTGGCCGCAGCCGGTGTGTTCCTCAGTGCCTCGTCCGGTGGTGCCGAAGGTGCCCACACCGTGTGAATCGTCAACTACGACCAGAACGTTCTCCCGGAACGCCTGGTTGTATTTGCGAGCGAGTTCGACGATCCCGGGCAACGGCGCGTGGTCACCGCGCATACTGAAGACCCCATCGGTGACGACGATGGCCCGTCGGCAGTTCCCGGAAGCCTCTTTCAGCCGCTCCTCCAGTTCGTTCAGGTCGAGATGGCGGTAAACGTGTTTCTCCTTGGGGCGCGCGAGGCGCATGGCGTTGATGATGCAGTTGTGGTTGAGCTCGTCGCTGATCACCGCAGTCTCGGGGCTGATCAGCGGCGGGAGAACCCCCATTACTGTCGCGTACGCCGAGCTGAAGATCATCGCCGCTTCGCGGCCGTGGAAGGCGGCGAGCCGACGCTCCAGTTCGACATGCGGAGCCCAGGTTCCGCTGATGAAACGGACAGCTCCGGGACCGGTGCCGAAGGCTCGGACGGCCGCTTCCTCGGCCTCGATTACCGCCCTCACCATGGGCAGGCCCAGATAGCTGTTGGAGTTCATCCTGAGAAACAGGTTTTCGCCTTCTCCCTCGAGCAGATAGCGCAGTCCTTTGCCATCCATCGGCGGTACGATGCCGGCGATAACGGCCTCCTTTCCCTTGAGCCGACCGGCCCCTTCCAGTGCGGCCAACTCGGCAGACAGGAGTTCTTCAAGGTGATGGTACGGCATCCGTTGTTCCCCCTCCAACCTGCGGGCCGGATCACTTGGCTGGCTTGAGCTTCTCTCCGAGTTTGTCGAGCATGTCTTTCGTCATCTCTTCCAGGTCGTAATCTGGTGCCCAGCCCCACTCCGCCCGCGCGGCGCTGTCATCCATGGAATTCGGCCAGGAATCGGCGATAGCTTGGCGGACCGGGTCCACCTCATAGTCGATGATGAAGTCCGGGATGTGCTTCTGAATCTCTTTCGCCAGTTGTTCCGGCGTGAAATTCATGGCCGTGATGTTGAAGGCGTTTCGATGTTTCAGGCGTGTCGGGTCCGCCTCCATGATCTCGACCGTAGCCCTGATTGCATCCGGCATGTACATCATGTCCAGGCAGGTGTCGGGCCGGAGGAAGCAGGTGTAGTGCCTGTAGCGGATCGCCTGATAGAAGATATCCACCGCATAATCCGTCGTGCCGCCGCTTGGCGGTGCCACGTGCGAAATGAGGCCAGGAAGCCGCAGCCCGCGCGTATCCAGACCGAAGCGCAAGGCGTAGTAGTCGCAAAGAAGTTCGCTCGCGACTTTCGTCACCCCATACATGGTCGTCGGTCTCTGAGTGGTGTCCTGCGGCGTTCCATCGCGCGGACTGGTGGGGCCGAAGGCGCCAATCGAACTTGGAAAGAACACGGCGCATCCGTATTGCCGCGCCACCTCCAGAACCCGATAAAGGCCGCCCATATTCAGCTCCCAGGCCGTCTGCGGCTTTTCCTCGGCGATTGCCGAGAGCAGTGCCGCCAGATGATAGATGGTGCCGACGTCGTAGCGACCGACCACGTCTTGCAATTGCCGCATCTTGGTGCAGTCGACGTATTCGTACGGCCTCTCGCTCTGCTCGCCGAATGGATGCGCCCTGTGGACGCTTGTGGGCATCATGCGGATGTCGGTAGCCACCACCTGCTCGGCACCGTAACGCTCTCTGAGCGCCAGCACCAATTCCGACCCAATCTGCCCAAGGGCACCTGTAACCAGAACTCTTCGCATGTCTCCCCCGTGAAAAATTGGTGAACACTTGGTCCGTGCGTCATGCCGGGAAGGGGGCCGGAAAATCTTCCGTTGGTTAGCAATTGTGCACTAATCTAAACGGCCTTGTCACGAAGCATTCCAAATGCGGGAAAGCCCAACTCCCATCGGGATTGGGTACAGGAACTCGGGGATTGGACCGATGGACGAGAAGGATATCGCTCGTACGGCGTCTAAGCTGAGCGAAGACGCCGTACGCAACACCCGCTGGCGACGCACCGAGTGCGTCAATCTGATCCCGTCGGAGCAAACGACGTCGGCCTATGTGGATGCGCTCAGTTGGTCGGACCCGGCGGCCCGATACAATGAGCACAAGCGAGCGGATGCGCTGCCCGCCGATGCTTCGGATGTGCGCTACTATAAGGGCACCGAGTTCATCATGGAAAAGGAGGAAGAGCTCAAGAGAGCCTTGAGGTCCTTCTTCGGCTGTTCCCGGGTAGAGCCCCGCGTCATCAGCGGCCAGATGGCCAACGACACGGTTTACGACGCCTTCAAACAGTTCAAAAACCGCAGCCGGGGCGGCGGACAGCCCCACCTCATCAGCCGTGTGCTGGTGCACAGCCTCACCAGAGGCGGGCACCTGAGTGCCCAGCCGATGGGAGCATTGAAGAATTACGTAGCGATGGATGTGGAGACGGGCCGGCCGGCGGTCGAGCACTTTCCGTTCGATAAGAGCAACCCCTACCGCGTTGATGTGGACGCAACGAAAGAACTCATCGCCAAGACCCGGCCCGAATTGCTGGTGTTCGGGCGCAGCGTCATCATCGAGAAGGAACCGGTAAAGGAAATTGCCCGGTTCATTCACGTCGAGTTCGGGGCCGACAATCCCGACCGACCATTGATTATGTATGACGGCGCTCACGTGCTTGGGCTGTTGGGCCCATATTTCCAGGAGCCACTCGAAGAAGGAGCCGACGTCGTGACCGGTTCCACCCACAAGACCTTCTACGGTCCCCAGCGCGGCGTCATCCTCAGCAACATCGAGCCCGGCTCCGCATTCGACCCGTTGTGGCGCCAGATCGAAATGCGCACGTTTCCCGGTCATGTCAGCAACCACCACTTGGGGACCATGCTTGGGCTCCTGGGCGCTACTTACGAAATGATCCACTACCGCGACGATTATCCTAGGCAAGTGATCCGGAACGCCAAGGCTTTTGCCAAGGCCCTACACGAACAAGGATTAAAGGTAGAGGGTGATCCGGGCCGCGACTTCAGCGAGACCCACCAAGTGCTCTTGCGAACCGCCCAGGGAAATGGTGGAGCAGTGGCGGATCTTCTGGAGGCAAATAACGTCATTACCAATCCGCAGGCGTTCTACGATGATCCCAACTTTTCCGCCGTAAGCGGCGTGCGCATGGGCACGCAAGAAATGACGCGCCATGGCATGAAGGAAGAGGATTTCCGCAAATTGGCGGCACTCATGTCCGAAATCATCAGCGATCGTGGGGCCAAGCCCTTAGACTTCTGGCGAGATGCGGTAAAGTCGTTACGCATCAACTTCACGGATATGTGGTACTGCTTCTGAGCGCCGACTATAGCGGCTCCACAGAGGTGTCGCCGTTCCGACAAAGGAAGTTGCTCGGCGCCTCGGACTTCAAGGGGAAGCGCTTTGAGGTGCCCGTGGGACCAGGGTCCTTCTGGATGGCGTTCGCGCTCAGATGGGCGAGCACCGGTCGCTGTCCAGCGGATTTCAGTGTCGCTCATTCACCATACCGATAGCACTTGGTTTGGGTTCACTCCACAAAGAAAAACTCCAACTCAAAAGCCGGGGTTCGTGTGTTTAAGTTGGTTAGGGGCCCCGATACGGGACTTACCTAATTCCGCTGGTCCGGATACTCCTGAAGCTAGCCGTAGAGGCTGTGCTGATGGCGATGTCCGCTCACAGCCTCAAACCGGCCAGCTGCTTCTTCCCCGCCTCAGGGAACTCCTTCGACCAGCGATAATAGAGGTTCTGGTTGATGCTTTCCTTGCAGCCAGCTCAGCGATGCTGTCTTCGCCTCGCAGGCCTTCAAGCACGATCCTGATCTTCTCTTCTGAAACAACCCGCCGGTGTGTAGCGCGGCGAATATCCCGGACGTTCTTCTCCGGGCTCTGCGGGTGCCCATTATGTCTGTTTCTCATCTTCACTCCTTACGTCGCTACGATGAGCCAAAAACACTCCTTTAGACAATCACCTCAATCTGTTCCATGGGCGCTGACGCCGGACATGTCCGCTATGGGAGGTGGATTCAAAGGGTCGGCGCAACACTCTAGTCTTTGAGGAAAGATGGAGTGTTGAAGATGGGATATCGCCGGAGGATCTATTTCACAGAGAAGCAAAAGGCGGAGATCTGGGATCGTTGGCAGCGTGGGGAGTCGATGAGTTCGATTGGCCGGAGGTTTGATCGCAACTCCTCGTCGATCTATCCGCTTCTGGCCCGAACGGGTGGCATTCGTCCTGCGGAACGCAAGAGATCGAGACTGGCTTTGACGCTGTCGGAGCGCGAAGAGATCTCCCGGGGGCTGAGGGCGCAGCTGACCCTGCGCGCCATGGCCCGTCAGCTGCGTCGCGCCCCGTCGACGATCGCCCGTGAGGTGCGGCGCAATGGCGGCCGCATCGGTTATCGGGCCACGCGGTCGGATCAGGCGGCGTGGGATCGCGCTTTGCGCCCCAAACCCTGCAAGCTGGCTTGTCGGCGGGCGCTGTGCCGGACAGTATCAGCCAGGCTTGAGCGCAAGTGGTCACCGCAGCAGATTGCGGGCTGGCTGAAGCGCGAATATCCTGACGACGAGCATTACCGCGTGTCCCATGAGACGATCTATCGAAGCCTGTTCATCCAGACCCGAGGCGTTCTGAAGAAGGAATTGCTGGCCCATTTGCGGGCGACGCGCGCGATCCGCCGCTCCCGGCACGCCAGTCTGAAGCGCGATGGGCTGGGGCAGATCAAGGACGCCGTCTCAATCCGGGAACGGCCCGCATCTGTGGAGGACCGTGCCGTCCCCGGGCATTGGGAGGGTGATCTCATTGCCGGCTCCCGGAACAGCTACATCGCAACGCTGGTCGAGCGTCACTCCCGCTATGTGATCCTGGCCAAGGTGCCTGACAAGAACACCGACAGCGTCGTGGCCGCGCTCATCAAGCAGGCACACAAACTGCCGCATGAGCTGTGCAGGTCACTCACCTGGGACCGCGGCAAGGAGCTTGCGGATCACCAGCGCCTGACGCTGGCAACCGATCTGAAGGTCTACTTCTGTGATCCAAACAGCCCCTGGCAGCGGGGAACCAACGAGAACACCAACCGACTGCTACGCCAATACTTCCCGAAGGGCACCGACCTCTCGGTGCATAGCCAGGCCAAACTCGATGCCGTGGCGCGGGAGCTCAATGAACGGCCGCGAAAGACATTGAACTATCACTCACCAGCTGAGAAGTTCGCACAATGTGTTGCGGCGATCAGTTGAATCGGCAGCACTTAACGGACGTTCAGGATCGACAGGCGGCATGACTGCTTTGGGAGGCTAAGCGGAAGTTCAGGCGACGGGTGTCTGCTGTCGGGGGTGAAGCGGACACCGACAAGCGCAGCAAGTTGAGTCCGCTTCAGACCCAGACCGGAACTCAGTGCGAGAATATTCTCACTCATGCCGTAGTGCTTCGATCGGGCTCATTCGCGCCGCCCGTCGGGCCGGGAAATAACCGAATACGATGCCGACGAGCGCCTTCGTCTTTTCGGCGCTCACGTATAAGGCGTTCGATGTCGGCTTGCACTCTTGCCGTCTCAATGTCGTCCTTGGCTGAGATAACTATATTGCCGCTGTCGGTATTGCCTGCGATACGATGATGATAGATTAGCAGCGGCATCAAGATGATATCATCCTGATCGGTGCCCGAGGCACAGCCGCGCCTGCGTCCGAGGACAAGTAATCCGGCAGACAAAGAGCGGGCTTAGGTATCGCGGGAATACCCCAGACGAGAAATCTCGGGTGAATCGTTTGCAGTTTCGTATAGACAGACCGAGGTAGCGCCTCTCCATTTCCGGCATGAACGATATGACCCGACCTTCTTCCGCACCGCGCCCGATTGTCCTGTGTATTCTCGACGGCTGGGGCGAGCGTGCAGAAACCACGAACAATGCCATCGCGCTTGCCGATACGCCCAACTGGGACCGTATGATTCGACAGTGGCCAAAGAGCACCCTTTACGCGTCTGCCGAGCACGTTGGCTTGCCACACGAGCAGATCGGCAATTCGGAAGTTGGCCATCTGAATATCGGCGCCGGCCGCGTTGTCCTGCAGCAACTGCCCCGCATCGGCAAGGCGATAGCGGAGGGTGCGTTGGCAACGGCACCGGCATTGACCAGATTCATTGCGGACCTACAAGTCTCCGGTGGCAAATGCCAGCTACTGGGGCTGATCTCTCCGGGCGGCGTTCACTCACATCAGGACCACGGACTAGCCTTGGCCAAAGTTGTTGCTCATGCCGGGATCGACGTCGCAGTGCATGCCTTTCTCGATGGACGCGACACGCCGCCTAGGAGTGCGGCGACCTATATGAGCGAATTCACATCGGCCTTGTCGGTTATCCCGAATACCAGCGTCGCAACCATTGGCGGACGGTATTTCGCCATGGACCGGGATAAGCGCTGGGATCGGCTTGAGCGTGCCTACAACGCGATTGTGCTCGGGGAAGGTCAGCTATTCGATGATCCCGTCGCGGCCATCAACGCAAGCTACCAGGCAGACGTAAGCGATGAGTTCGTGTCGCCAGTGGTGATTGGCGGCTATGGCGGTATGAGCAATGGCGATGGCGTGCTCATGTTTAATTTCCGCGCAGACCGGGCCCGGCAGATCCTGACGGCGTTAGCAGATCCCGATTTTGACGGCTTTGAGCGTAAGCGTGTTGTTACCTTCGCGGCGCGTCTGGGCATGACGGAATACTCTGACGAGCTGAATGCATTTTTCGGTGCTGTGTTTCCGCCGACTATGCTGAATAAGACTATGGGTGAGGTCGTGGCCGATGCCGGGCTCAAACAGCTGCGCATGGCCGAAACCGAAAAATATGCCCACGTCACCTTTTTCTTCAATGGCGGGCGGGAAACGGCATTTGACGGCGAGGAACGGATCTTGGTCCCCTCTCCGAAGGTCGCGACCTACGACCTACAGCCGGAAATGTCCGCAGTTGAAGTCACGGACCATCTGGTTGATGCGATCGGCAGTGGACGGTTCGACCTCATTATTGTCAACTACGCGAACGGCGATATGGTCGGACATACCGGCAACCTCGAGGCTGCAATGAAGGCAGCAACAACGCTTGACCGGTGCCTGGGCAGGGTCGAAAAGACTTTGATCGAGGCGGGTGGCGTCATGCTGATGACGGCAGATCACGGCAATTGCGAACTGATGCGCGACCCTGACACTGGGGAACCTCACACCGCGCATACACTGAACAAGGTCCCCATTCTTCTGGTTAATTCGCCCGATCCGGACGTCACGCTGACCCACGGATGTCTGGCGGATGTGTCGCCGACGCTGCTTGAGCTCTTGAAGATTCCCCAGCCAGAGGAGATGACCGGACGATCCCTGATAGCAAAGCAGAATACGACGGTCTAGCACAGGAACCGGACGGAAATACCATGATCCGCCGACCCAGTGCGCGCAATCAAAAGATCGCACCAATCGCCGAATGTCGCGTTTTGGCACGAAGTGGTCACTCTGTTCGCCGGTCAAGAGCGACCGCTTCTGACCCGATTCGGACATCAGCCATTCGCCCCAAGGCAAGGCTCGCAAATCCAATCCGACAAATGCTTTTGCTGGCTTGCACAGCCTGTGAGGCCGACCACGTAGAGAAGAGCGATCTGCGCAGCGACGACATCACAGAGGCCAAGCCAATGGAGCTTGACACCAGCGCCTGATCAGAGAAGTGGACATCATTGATCGACCTTCCCCAGGCAAATCTACGTCTATGCGTAGACCCCGAATTGATCGAGGGGTCCTGGTCACCGCCCGCACGGTCGCCTTGGATCAAGATCACCGGAGGTGTCCGGCGGATCAAATCCCGGATAGCAGACCCAAGCCGTAACAGACTGATTTTGTTGCTGGTAGTGAAAGAGGGCCAAGTCACTAGGAGCCATCGAGTTCGCCGCAATCCGCATCTGGCTGGGCTTTGTCAACGCGGCTTAGTCTGATTGAGCAATCAAGCTGGCGGCGTGCCTACAAGAGTTGTTCCTGAGGTGGTTGGATCGACCTCTGAATCCGATGCGCATGGAGCCGATCCTAGGGCAGGAAAGAGCGGCGGATACATTGATGCGCATCAATGCTTGGGCCATGGTTTTGAAGAAGATAGCTCACAGGACCATGCTTTGGGGCACCCCCGAATCGGAGCCTTCATCGTAAACCCTAACGAAGCCGATTTCCTTGCGCACATGTTCGCAAGAATCTCCATTCTATTCGGCGCCCAAGTTCGCACGAACTCAGAAGAGATTGGGCGCGCCGCTGATTTCCTGATTGACGGGGACCTTCGTGCGCTCCGCTATCTACTGGTCGCCCCCTTGGGAGGCAAACCAGACGCGGAGGCACCTGTTCCGTTCAGCGCGGTAGCCGATCCGGATCTCGCACAGCAACCCCTGTCTCTCGGCCTTACCAAGGACGAAATTGGCCACCTCGCAGGTATCGATTTGCTACCGTGCCCCTCACGCGAAAAGGAAAAGATTTTGCACGACCTGATCCATTGGCGCCCTTACTGGGTAGAGCAACACAAAAATGGAGAACCAGACTTGCACTCGTTGAAACAGACCCTGGGCATGCGGGTCATGTGCTCTGACGGGGCGGCCGGGACGCTGGATGATTTCTTCGCAAACACTGCCGACTGGTCGGCGCCGCTTTTAGAGTTGAATTATGCCCAGCACCTCAAGAGAGAGTTTTGCTTGGTTCCTACAGCATCAATCGGGTCCGTAAATTGGCCGGAGCAGGTCGTCCGCCTGACCGCGACACGAAAGCATATCGACGATGCTCCAGTATATGAGGGACAAGCATCGCTGAAAGCGTCCGAAGTTGAAGCGATATTGAGACATTTCAGGTCTGCCGGCAAGCCGAGTTAGAAGAGGTGCAGACGCAATGCCTGACCCGGCAAGAGTCGTGATTTCGGCGCAGCGCTTCGACGCAGCCATCTTCGATTTGGACGGCGTCGTCACAAACACAGCACACACTCATGCCGCAGCTTGGAAGCGTCTCTTCGACGATTTCCTCCACCGGCGCGACGGAACCGGTTTCATCCCTTTCAGCATCGAGCACGACTACATGTCATATGTTGACGGGCGGCCGCGATATGAGGGAGTGAGGACGTTCTTGCAGTGGCGGGGGGTTGAGCTCCACTACGGCGATCCGTCCGATCCCCCTGACAAAGAGACAATCTGTGGTCTGGGCAATGCGAAGAACCGGTATTTTCGCGAAGCCGTTGCTTCCGAAGGCGTGGAGGTCTTCGAAGACACACTCACTCTGATCCGACGGCTCAAGGACGTTGGAATCGATATCGCGGTGGTGACCGCAAGCAAGAATTGCGAGCTCATTCTGCAGACGGCCGGTCTCGCAACTCTTTTCGAGGCACGCGTCGACGGCGTCGACATTGAAAAGTCGGCACTGAAAGGCAAACCGGCGCCCGACACCTTTCTGGAAGCCGCGTCCCGCCTTGGCGCCCAGCCTCACCACTGCGTGGTCCTTGAGGACGCGTTGGTCGGCGTAGAGGCCGGCCGGAAGGGACGGTTCGGCTTGGTTGTGGGTGTCGACCGGCACGGCGATCCGACGGCGTTTCTCGAACACGGCGCCGACGTCGCTGTCGATGACCTGGGCAAGCTCAAAGTCAAGGGTCTTCCTGCTGCACTCGAACGACCCAATGAGATCGCGTCGAGATCGAAAAGACAGAAGCACGCGATCTGCCTCGACTATGACGGAACCTTGACCCCCATCGTGTCGCGTCCCGAGCAGGCTCTTCTCTCAGAGCGTATGCGTGCAGTGCTGCGCGAGCTCATGGAGGCCTGCCCGGTGGCCGTCGTCAGCGGGCGCGAGCTCGCCGATATCAAACGGCTGGTCGGGCTTGATATGATCTACGTTGCCGACCACGGTTTTGAGCTGGCGATCCCGGGAGGTCCGGTCGAAATCTACGAGCCGGCCGCCGCTCTCAAGCCCGAGGTCGCCGCGGTCGCGCGTAAGGCCGAGGACCGCCTCGGCTCCGTGCCAGGCGTGTTGATCGAACGCAAACAGTTCTCGGTGGCCGTCCATTATCGGCTCGTGGGCGGCAATGACTTGCCTTTGGTCCATCGGGAGGTCGATCGGTTGCTCAGCGAGCATGAAGGACTTCGACTGATTGAGGGGAAAAAAGTCCACGAATTCAGGCCCGATTTGGATTGGGACAAGGGCAAGGCCATGGAGTTCCTGGCCAAACGGCTCAGCGTTCCGATCGACGGCATTCTCTACATCGGCGATGACATCACGGACGAGGATGTCTTCCGTGCTATCCGCGATGCGGGTATAGGGATCGTCGTTTGGGAGTCGCCGCGACGGACCGCCGCCGCATACTCTCTGCCCGGTCCGGACGAAGTGGAACGGTTTCTTAAGCGCCTTGCCCGCAGTCTGAATGCCGATGACTGTTAATAATTGGTCACTGATCTATGACCGGTTCGAACCGGATGAGGAAGGGCTGCGTGAGGCGCTTTGCACCCTCGGCAATGGCTATTTCGCCACACGCGGTGCAGGCCAGGAGGCGGTTGCCGACGAGATCCACTATCCGGGCACCTATCTCGCCGGCGGCTACAATCGACTGGAAACCTACATTGCTGGGCAGACGGTCGAGAACGAAGATCTAGTGAACTTTCCCAACTGGTTGTTCTTGAGCTTTCGGGTGCAGGACAGCGACTGGCTCAACCTCATGCGCATCGAGATCCTGCGCTATCGCGTGGAACTGGATCTGCGCCAAGGCTTGCTCTTGCGCAGCTTGAGGTTCCGAGACGGGCATGGGCGGGAAACGACACTCGAGAGCCGCCGCTTCGTCCATATGAAGTCGCGCCATTATGCCGGTATCAAGACGACAGTCACTGCGGAGAACTGGTCTGGAAGCGCCCAGATCCGCTCTGCCCTCGACGGGCGGGTGATCAATGCTGGGGTTGCGCGCTATCAACAGTTGAGCTGCACCCATCTCGAGCCGGTGGACCAAGGAGGCGGCGGCGGAGCGCCTATTTGGCTGCTTACGCGCACAAGTCAGTCTCGCGTCGAAATGGCCCAAGCGGCCCGAACAGCGGTGTATTGCAATGCTGAAGCGTTATCCTGTGAGAGAAGCCTCATGACCGGGCCGGGCCACGTCGCCGAGGACCTGACGTTTCACCTCGAAGAGGGGCAGCCCATTTCGGTGGAGAAGATCGTTGCCCTATACACTTCGCGTGATGCAGCCATTTCTGAGGCGGGCGTCGAAGCGCGCCAGGCAGCGGAACGCGCGCCGCGCTATGATGAGCTTGAGCGCACCCACAAGGATGCTTGGGAGCGACTTTGGCAGCGCGCAGACATTACAGTTCAAAACACGCATCCGGAGCGTGCCACGTTGCTCCTCCATCTGCATGCGTTTCATCTGCTGCAAACGATCTCCTGCAACAGCGTTGATCTTGATGCCGGCGTCTCGGCTCGCGGCCTGCATGGCGAAGCCTATCGTGGGCACGTCTTCTGGGATGAACTCTTCGTTTTTCCCTTTTTCAATTACCGATTTCCGCCGGTCGCGCGAGCGCTTCTCAATTATCGGTATCGCCGGCTCAACGCAGCGCGCCGCCTAGCGGCCGAAGCCGGCTTCAGAGGCGCGATGTTTCCCTGGCAAAGCGGCAGTAACGGCCGTGAGGAGAGCCAGCGTGTGCACTTGAACCCGAAGTCCGGCCGCTGGATCCCAGACAGCACCTATCTGCAGCGTCACATTAACGCCGCCGTCGCCTACAACGTCTGGCAGTACTATCAAGCGACGTCCGATGTGGGCTTCCTCGAGAACACCGGGGCCGAGATGCTCCTGGAGATCGCCCACTTTTGGGCCAGCGTCGCGATGTGGAACCCGGATCGCGACCGTTACGAGATCCACGGAGTCATGGGACCGGACGAATATCACAATGCCTATCCGGAGGCGAACGACCCAGGAATCAACAACAACGCCTATACGAACATCATGGCCGTCTGGTGCCTCTCGACCGCGCTCGAGTGCTTGGAGCGGATTTCGGAGGGACGGCGGGACGAACTGTGCGAAGAACTCGGGCTTGGGAAACAGGAGATTGAGCTGTGGGAGCGGATCGGGCGCAAGATGTTCGTTCCCTTCCACGGCGAGGGCCTGATCAGTCAGTTCGAGGGCTATGAGGACTTGATCGAGTTCGATTGGGAGGCTTATCGCGCAAAATACGACGACATTCAGCGGCTCGACCGGATTCTCGAAGCCGAGGGCGACTCGCCGAACCGTTACAAGCTGTCAAAACAAGCTGACGTGTTGATGCTCTTTTACTTATTGTCGGCGGAGCAACTGACGGCCCTTCTGCAACAGCTGGGTTATGAATTCGATCCTGACTCGATCCCCGACAACATCGAGTACTATCTGAGCCGGACCTCGCATGGCTCATCGCTCAGCCGCGTCGTGCATTCATGGGTTTTGGCGCGTTCCGACCGCGAGAAATCGTGGCAGCTCTTTCTCGAGGCGTTGGAGGGCGACGTTGCTGAGGTGCAGCGCGGGACCACGGCCGAAGGCATCCACCTCGGAGCGATGGCGGCCACGATCGATTTGGTTGAGCGCTGCTATTCAGGAATCGAACTGAGAGAAGGCCGCTTATGGTTGAACCCACGCCTGCCGGAGGACGTCAAAGAGCTCTCCTTCACGGTGTTTTATCATGACAATTGGCTTGATATTCACATGGCAGAAGAGGCTGTCCGTGTCACCGCACACCGCTATACATCAAGGAAATCTCCGCTTTGCATAAGAGATGTGCCCTGCGAACTAGCGCCGGGCGGGGAGATGGAGTTGCCGCTCGAATAGGCCTTCATCGGTGGCGTTGTCGCCCGCTACTCCGAACCGCGATCCCGGCCCCGAGGCGCTGGAAATGGGAAATGGCATGTCAGGCGACATCGATCGAGCAATCCTCAATCGCTATGAGGGCGTTCTGCTGATCGATCAGACGGGCCGCTTTCTTACCCAGGAACGCGATGCCATTCTCGGGATAGGCTATCCTGGCCGTGTAACGCTTTTCGGTGGCACGGCCGAAAATGGCGAAAACTCAGTCGAATGCGCAGTTTGCGAGCTTCGTGAAAAGACAGGGGTCCAAGCGAAGGCGAATGAGCTGGAGCTTTTGGCACAATTCACCATTATCGACGAGGATGGCTCACGCCAAGACGGCGCTCTGTTCATGATAGGGCGCGTAGTGAGAGAATTGATGACCGTAACAGAAGGTCGACTCCTTGAAGTTCGGTTGGACGAGTTGGATGTTCTCTGGCCACGAATGACACCAGAGGCCTCACATGCCGTGAAGCTCTATATTGGGCATCTGCAGCGCCGAGGTGACGGCCAGTGAGCCGGTGGCTCAGGCAACACGTTTGCCGCGTTGGGCAGTGGAGGTGACTAGGCCTGCGGCCTCGCGCTTTGTCGTTTTCAAAGCGCAGAGAAAGGCCTCGCGCCAGCTCGCAACGTCGTTATTGCGCACCACGGAAATCATGGACTCCCAGCGCTCGCGCCGCTCCACATGGGGCATCCGGAGAGCCCGCTGCAAAGCTTCGGCCACAGCACCGCGATCGTACGGGTTTGCCAGCAGCGCACCATCCAGCTCCCTTGCCGCCCCGGCAAAAGGAGAAAGGATCAGTACGCCAGGATCCTCAGGGCTCTGGGCTGCCACATACTCCTTTGCCACGAGGTTCATGCCGTCTCGCAAGGGGGTGACCAATCCGATTCGGCTGATCCGGAAGAAGCCAATAAGCGACCTGCGCGTGAAGCTCCTGTTCAGATAGCGTATTGGGGACCAGTCCGGCTCCGAGAACCTACCGACGATATCGCCTGCGAGCGCATTCAGCCTTCGGCGCAGTTGGCGGTACTCAAAGACAGTTGTTCGTGTTGGAGGGGCAATTTGCAGATAGGTGATGTGGCCGCGGTGCTCGGGAAAACGCTCAAGGAAGTCAGCATACGCCTCGAACCGGCGCGTCAAGCCTTTGCTGTAGTCGAGACGATCGACGCCAACGATAAGCTGCCGGTCAACGATACTCTGCCTAAACCGCGCGACGGTGCGAGATCTCTCGGCCGTGGGGGCCATCTCGGCGATGGTCGCTGCGTCCACCCCAATCGGAAACGCGGCGGCCTGCAACCTCCTGCCAAAGGCGTGGACCTGACCGTCGGGCAACACCTTACCGCCTGCCCCGCGGACGATCGCATCGTGGAAGGCAGCCAAGTCATTCGCCGTCTGAAATCCAACGAGATCATAGGCGCAAAGTGATCGCAGCAGATCCGTATGGCTAGGAAGCGTGGCCAGAACCTCGAAGGCGGGAAAGGGCGTGTGCAAGAAAAAGCCGAGGCGCTGCGTCGCATTGCTACGACGCAGCGCTTCGCCCGTGGGGATCAAATGATAATCGTGCACCCAAACGAGATCATCAGGTCGCAATAGGGGCAGAAGCTTAGAGGCAAAAATAGCATTCACGCGATGGTAGCCCGCCAGGTCCTCGCGTTGAAACTCCGTAAGGTCGACTCTGTAATGGAAAAGCGGCCATAGAGCGCGATTGGAAAAACCCTTGTAGTACTGCTCGTAGTCATCGCGTGACAGACCGAGAGTGGCGTAGGTGAGTCCGTCAATCTGCGTGATTTTGGGTTTCGCCGGCCGCCTTTCCACCACCTCGCCGCTCCAGCCGAACCAGACTCCTCCTGTCTCGCGCAGGGCGTCCAGAACTCCCACAGCGAGGCCCCCACTGGTCGATTTGCCTTCTTCGACGCGCGCGACACGATTGGAGACGACGACAAGACGGCTCATAGCGCTGCTCTAGCTGACATTTCCCGAACCAGGCTTCTTAGTTGCCAACCGCCACGCTTCTGGCGCCGACGCGCGGCGAGTTCGCCTTGGGTTCGGGAGGATGTGTAGCGGTCTCCTCTCCTTGTCTGCAGAGTCGGCGGCCGGAGACCGACACCAACGGCGACTTTGCGTCGTAAAAAAATATGCCGGCAACGCGGCACGTCGGGCACTATCATATTCAAATCGGCCATGATCCCAGGCTGCATTCTCGATATGAACGAACACCCTACGATTTTACAGAGGTTTCACAGAAACTTGTTTGACATCGATCAACAGCCATGGGCCGGGCTGCCCGTAGACTAGCCACGTACCGCGAAGTGCGAACACGCAATCGAGGCGAAGAAAGCATGTCTGACTCCCTCACGCTCAGCGTCATCAAGGCCGATGTCGGCGGCTATGTCGGCCATTCCACCGTGCATCCCGAGCTCTTGGAGGCCGCCCGGACCCGCGTGAGAGAAGCGGTCGAGCGGGAGCTCCTGATCGATGGCCATGTGACGCATTGCGGCGACGATCTGGAGCTCATCATGACGCACCAAAAGGGTGTCGACGATGCCGAGATTCACAAGTTCGCCTGGGACGTGTTCGTCGACTGCACGGAAATTGCCAAGCGTCTCAAGCTTTATGGCGCGGGCCAGGATCTGCTGTCAGACGCCTTCGCTGGGACAGTGCGGGGCATGGGGCCCGGCGTCGCCGAGATGGAGTTCGAGGAGCGGCCCAGCGAACCGGTCGTCGTGTTCATGGCCGACAAGACCTCGCCTGGCGCATGGAACCTGCCGCTGTTTCAGATCTACGCCAATCCCTTCAATACTGCCGGTCTCGTGATCGATCCCGCCATGCATCAGGGCTTCGAGTTCGAGGTGCTGGACGTGTTTGAGCACAAGAGCATCCGCTTCGCCTGTCCGGAGGAGATGTATGAGATACTCATGTTCATCGGCGCGCCGCGCCGCTACATGGTCAAGCACGTTTACCGGCGGAAGGATGGCGAGATTGCAGCCTCGGCGTCGACCCAGCGGCTCAGCCTCATCGCCGGCAAGTATGTCGGAAAAGATGACCCGGTTCTGGTCACGCGCTGCCAGTCGGGACTACCGGCACTCGGGGAGACGCTGGAACCCTTCACCTTCCCTCACCTGGTCGAAGGCTGGATGCGCGGCTCGCACCACGGACCCTTGATGCCCGTGAGCTTCGCCGACGCGACGCCGTCCCGCTTCGATGGGCCGCCGCGCGTCATCGCCGCTGGGTTCCAAATTACTCAAGGCAAGCTGATCGGCCCGCGCGATCTGTTCGACGATCCGGCCTTCGACGGCGCACGCGCTGAGGCGACGAAGGCGGCCGATTATTTGCGCCGCCACGGACCCTTTGAGCCGCATCGCCTCGGGCTTGACGACATGGAGTACACAACCATGCCGCAACTCATGGAAAAGCTCAAAGACCGCTGGCAGGAGGTGAACGAAGAGTGAAAGCCGAGCTAGGCGCTTGGCGCACAAACCATGGAGAGATCTCAACTGTTCCCGTGTGCCAGTCACAAGGTTGGAGTGTCCACAACGGACCGTCTGGATCCCATCTGGGTCTCGAATTCGTCATGGGATGCTTCCGAAGTCAGTGCGCGGGAGGGCTGATGGGCACAGAGGTGCAGTCGCGAACGGGGATGCCGAACGACACGTTATGCCCGATTGAAGATGCGGACATCGATGGCGGTTCGCCTTTCGCCGCCCCTTCAGTTTTCACACTATAGCTTTAGCATGCGGTCTGAAAGCACCGCGTCGCGCTCGGTGGGCGCGCTATCCAGATCGCCAAGGACGGGTCATGGAGACAGCCAGTTACATTCGGTGGTTTTCGGAGTTGAGTCTCGACGACGTCTCCCTCGTTGGCGGCAAGAATGCCTCGCTCGGCGAGCTGTACCGCGAGCTAACGCCACTTGGCGTCAAGATCCCCAACGGTTTCGCCATCACTGCCGACGCCTACCGGGAGATGCTGGCGCGTGCTGGCGCCTGGAACCGGCTGCACGAGTTGCTAGACGACTTGGACAAGGACGACGTCAAGGAGCTGGCGGAACGTGGGGCACAAGCGCGGGAGATTGTTTACGGTGCCGGCCTCAGCTCTGAGATGCGCGCGGAGATCCTCGCTGCCTACGATAGGCTCCGCGAAGATTATGGGCCGGACCTCAGCGTTGCGGTGCGCAGCTCCGCCACCGCTGAGGATTTGCCGAGCGCTAGTTTTGCCGGGCAGCATGATACCTATCTGAATGTCCAGGGAGACGAGATGCTGCTCGACGCCTGCCGGCGCTGCTTGGCCTCCTTGTTCACCGATCGAGCGATCTCCTACCGCATCGACAAAGGCTTTGATCACTTCAAGCTGGCCTTGTCCGTGGGCGTGATGAAGATGGTGCGCTCCGACTTGGCAACCGCGGGTGTCATGTTCTCTCTGGACACCGAGACCGGCTTCCCCGATGTGGTGTTCATCAACGCCGCCTATGGCCTCGGGGAAAACGTCGTCCAGGGGACCGTCGACCCGGACGAATTCTACGTCCACAAGCCGACATACAAGCAGGGCTACCGCGCCGTGCTGCGCCGCGTGCTCGGCGGCAAGCAAATGAAGATGGTGTACGCCTCGGGCCGCACTCGCGAAGCCACCCGCAATCTGCCCACACCCGAACCTGATCAGGCGCGCTTTTGCATTGACGATGACGATGTGCTGACCCTGGCGGGGCAAGCCACCACTATTGCCGAACACTACAGCGCCAAGGCCGGCCGGGACATGCCCATGGACATCGAGTGGGCCAAAGATGGCCTGGACGGCGAGCTTTACGTGGTGCAGGCGCGGCCAGAGACGGTCGCCTCGCAAAGGCCCCCGCACGTGATCGAGACCTACGAGATCAAGGGGAAGGGCGTTGTCTTGGCGACTGGCCGGGCCGTGGGCAACAAGGTCGCCGCAGGCACCGCTCGGGTTATTCCCGATGCGCATCATCTCTCGGAGTTCAAGGCCGGCGAGGTTCTGGTGGCCGACACCACCACGCCGGACTGGGAGCCGGTCATGAAGAGGGCTGCCGCCGTCGTCACCAACCACGGCGGAAGAACATGCCATGCTGCGATCGTCGCACGCGAACTCGGCATTCCGGCGGTGGTTGGAGCCCAAGACGCTAGCGAGCGGCTGGCCGAGGTGGACACGGTAACAGTCTCCTGTGCTGAAGGCGATGTGGGCAGGGTATATGAGGGCGAAGTGCCGTATGACATGCGGGAAACGGATGTCAGCCTCCTCGAGCGACCCACGACGCACATCATGATCAACGTCGGGAACCCCGATGCCGCCTTTCAGCTGAGCTTCCTGCCCAACGACGGCGTGGGCCTAGCGCGCATGGAGTTCATCATCAACGAGTACATCAAGATCCACCCGATGGCCTTGCTGCACCCAGAGAAGGTCAAGGATCGGGAAGCTCGCACGGGGATCGAATCGCGTATGCGCAACTACGAGAGGCCCGCTGATTTCTTCGTAGAGCGGCTCTCGGAGGGCGTGGGCACGATCGCGGCGGCCTTCTATCCGAAGCCCGTCATCGTCCGCATGTCGGATTTCAAGACTAACGAGTATGCCGAGCTCATCGGCGGCCGCTTCTTCGAGCCCGAGGAGGCCAATCCGATGCTCGGCTTCCGAGGCGCGGCCCGTTATGCCCATCCCGCCTACGCAGAAGGTTTCGGTCTTGAGTGCGCCGCAATGAAGCGCGTGCGCGACGAGATGGGGCTCACCAATGTCCGGCTGATGATTCCGTTCTGCCGCCGCGTAGAGGAGGCCCGGAAGGTGCTGGACGCGATGGCGGACTACGGTCTCCGGCGGGGAAAGAACGGCCTCGAAGTTTACGTCATGTGCGAAATCCCGAACAATGTCATCCTGGTCGACGCCTTTGCCAAACTCTTTGACGGCTTCTCCATTGGGTCGAACGACCTGACGCAGCTCACGCTTGGCGTGGACCGGGACTCTGAACTCGTGGCTTTCGATTTCGACGAACGCGACACTGGTATGCTGGAGATGATCCGCATGGCGGTCGAGGGCGCAAAGCGCAATGGCCGCCATATCGGGATCTGCGGCCAGGCGCCCTCGGATTATCCGGAATTTGCACGGTTCCTGGTGCAGCTTGGCATAGACTCGATCAGCCTCAATGCCGATACCGTGCTTCAGACAAGCCTAGAGATTCTGGATATGGAAAAGAAGCTGGGCCGCTCGGCTAGGCGGGCTTGAGCGGTCCATCCCAAATGACGCAAAGTAGGCGCAGATCTCAAGATGACGCGGCGCCCCGTCGCAAACAAGAGCCGCGTTGATGGAGGAGCCCTCTCATGATGATCATGGTCCACGGCCGTCGGTTTGAGATCGAGGTCGCCGATTGGGAAAGACCTGAGGATGCGAATCGGATCGCCACCATTGTGCACAATTGGCTTCAAGGCTTATCCGCTGAACAGGTCGCTAAGCTTCATACGGAATTGTCGACGTTTCAAGAAGATGCAACCAGCAAGGACGACAAAATGACAGGGCCGGTCTTGGAGGCATTCCAGGCTTGCGAGGCTGCCACTAAGGCCCTTTTCGATGAATGGGGATTTGTCCCGGAATCGGGACACCAGTGTTTCCTCTATGCCCGTTGAAGGCGAGAAGACGCGATACGATCACGCGCCATCTGAGCTGACATCAGAGCCGGGTGAGGGAACTTCACTCCGCTCGTCCGTAGCGGGTCTTTAGATTGAGTCCATTGTGCCGGCAGGTCGCTTGGTGACCGCGCAGTCCGGTCACCAGCGAACTCCCTTCGTTGCGGGAATTCGAAAGCGTTTCATCAGCGCCCTGCGCCGGCCGAAGAACATCTGGGCCCAGACCTCGGGGTCCTCATACTTCTGCGTGCCATGGACCCAGCGCCCGAGAACCTGCTGTTTCATTTTCGTCGGATCTTGGAAGTCCGGTACCTGAAGCAGCTCAAAATCGAGATCTACGATACCGGACCACAGGATGGTGCCCTCTTCGCCATACACGGTGAGGAAGTTTCCGTTCAAGAGAGGATGCACGCCTTCTTGGCCCGGCCTCCCGTCTTCGTGAATCGACCACAACACACCTCTGGCCGGGTCCGCGGCATAGGCCTCGAGCCTTCCCTCGATCTTGATCCTATGTGGGCCACGTGGCCGGCCATGCTTCATCTCCTCTTGCACCGGACGGTCACGACCGCGGGCTTCACCGCCGCCAGGCGCAGCAAAGCACAGAAGTTGGCAGCCGTCTTCGCGTAACGCACGGCTAAGCAGTTGAAACCTCTGCTCATGTGGTCCATCAAGGATCGGTTCCGGGCGAGATGGTTGGAGAAAAGGAATGCCCCACCTGAAATCAAAGATGACTGACTCGTGTGGACTGATGTCCGATTTTGAGTCGCAAGCGGTCGGTGGATAGCCTTCGCCCGAATGTCAGCTGCTGGCACGAAGCGGACGTTGTATGCCAGCATGTGCAGTGCGCCTAATAATGTCCGCTGTTGCAAGTAAAGCGGACTTCAACAGGACTCGCTTGCTGCGTGTGCTTGCGCAGGGTCAGGCCGCCCTGAGGTCGGCGTTCTTCAGCGGCACGTGCCGGATCCGTTTGCCCGTCGCCGCGAAGATCGCGTTTAGCACTGCAGGCGCCGCGACGGCGATGGTCGGCTCGCCAACACCGCCCCAGAAGCCTCCCGACGGCATCACGATCGTTTCGACCTCCGGCATCTCGCGCAGCCGCATCACGCCATAGCTGTGAAAATTCTCCTGCTCGATACGCCCGTCCTTCACGGTGCATTCCCCATAGAGTAGAGCGGAGAGCCCGTAGACGAAGGAGCCTTCGACTTGCATTTCGATCTGTCGCGGATTGACCGCATGGCCGGGGTCGGTCGCCGCCACGATGCGATGGATCTTGAGGTCTCCTGACCCATCGACGGACACTTCGGCGCAGGCGGCGACATAACTGGCGAAGGTCTTGCAGACCGCCAGACCGCGACCGATGCCCTCTGGCGCCGGCTTGCCCCATCCTGCTCGTTCGGCAACGGCATTGAGCACGGCAAGGCACTTCGGATTCTTGCTCAGCAATTCTTGCCGAAACTCGAGCGCGTCTTTCCCCGCGGCATGCGCGAGTTCGTCAATGAAGGATTCAATATAGAGTGCGTTCTGGTTGATGTTGACGCCGCGCCAGAAGCCTGGTGGCACATGCGGATTGCGCATGGCGTGGTCGATGAGCAGGTGGGGGATGTCGTAGCTGATAGTGTGATCGCCATCGGGCAACAGACCCTGGAAGACGAACGGGTCCATCCCGTTGTTCATTCGGCCTGGCATCACCGAGGCGAGGATCGACTGGCCCGAGATACGGACCCGTAGGCCCGTGAGATCACCGTTCTCGTCGAGCGCCCCGACAAACCGCGCTTGCGTGATCGGATGATAATGGTCCTGGGTCATATCCTCTTCACGAGACCAGATCAGCTTCACTGGCGTGCCGGGGAGTTGCTTGGCAATCGTCACTGCCTGCTCGACATAGTCGTGAAAGGCACCGCGCCGCCCGAAGCCGCCACCGAGATGGATCTTGTAGACATCGCATTTCGACGCCGGCAGGCCGGAGGCTTTGGTCGCGGCGGCAAGCGCCGCCTCGCCATTCTGTGTCGGGCACCAAACCTCGCATTTGTCGGCGGTCCAGCGCGCCATGGCGTTCATCGGCTCCATGGTCGCGTGGGCCTGAAAAGGATAGCCATACACCGCTTCCACGGTTTTGGATGCGGTGGCAAGCGCCTTGTCGATGTCGCCGGCCTTGTTGCCGACGAAGGCTTCCTTTGCGTCGAGGCCTTCCTTCAGGGTCTCAGCAATGTCAGCGCTCGAGACATTTGCGTCAGGACCGAAATCCCATGTCACCGGCAGCGCCTCGAGGGCGCTTTGTGCCCGCCACCAGGTATCGGCGACAATGGCTACCGCGTTGTCGCCGACACGGACGATCTTGCGAACGCCGGGCATTCCGGACGCCTTGTTCTCGTCATAGCTCTTCAGCGTCCCGCCGAACACGGGGCACGCCTTGATCGCGGCGTTGAGCATCCCTGGCATTCTCAGGTCGGAGCCATAGACCTGCTTGCCTGTAACCTTGTTCGCTGTATCGAGCCGCGGTAGGGATTTGCCCGCGATTTTCCATTCCTTCGGGTCCTTCAGGATGACGTCGAAGGGCGGCTCGAGCTTCGCTGCGTCCGCGGCGACGGTGCCGTAGGTCGTTGTACGGCCTGTGGGCTCATGCGTTATGACACTCTCTGCGGCGCTGCACTCTAATGCAGGGACCTTCCATCGTTTTGCGGCCGCCTCGATGAGCATCTCGCGCGCCGCCGCGCCGCCCTTGCGCACATAGTCGTGGCTGCCACGGATACCCTGGCTGCCGCCCGTCGAGAAACTGCCCCAGACGCGGTCGCGGGCGAGGTTCTGGCCCGGCGTCGGGTACTCCGTTGCCACCTTCGACCAGTCGCATTGGAGCTCCTCGGCCACGAGCTGGGCAAGCCCGGTCAACGTCCCTTGGCCCATCTCCGAGCGGGCGATGCGGATGACCACCGTGTCGTCGGGCATGATGACCACCCAGGCATTGACTTCCGGCGTTTCGGCGGCGGGCAGCGGCCCGCTCCCGCCGAGCGGGGTGAAGAAACCGAGCGAGAAACCGGCACCGGCGGCGGCCATGCCAACAACGAAATTGCGGCGGGTGATGCCGAGGGCGTTTGTCATCATGCCGGCCTCCTTTATGCCTTCCAGTCGGCGGCAACGTGAATGCCCTGGCGTATCCGCGCATAGGTGCCGCAGCGGCAGATGTTGGATATCGCGTCGTCGATCTCGGCATTGGTTGGCTTGGGATTTTTTGCGAGCAGGGCCGCGGCGGTCATGATCACGCCGGGCTGGCAATAGCCGCATTGCGGCACATCGAGCTCGGCCCAAGCCTTCTGGATAGGATGATCTCCGTCGGACGACAGGCCCTCGATCGTCACGATCTTGGCCCCTTCGGAAATCGAGCCCACCGGCATGGCGCAAGACAGCACGACCTCACCATTGATGTGGACCGCGCAGGACCCGCACTGGGCGATGCCGCAGCCATATTTGGTGCCCGTCAGTTCAAGCTGCTCGCGCAATACCCAGAGGAGTGGCGTATCCTCCTCGGCGTCCACATCCACTGTCCGACCGTTCACATTCAGCTTGATCATTGCTCGATCCTCGCAAGACGACCCAGCTCCCCAAAACCCAATGCTTAACGCAGAATTTTGCCGCCTTGATGACATGACCCTACGGACCAACGCAAAGGTCGGATCGTCTCTTCCAGGTGCTAATCAAGTTGGTCCAGTCCTGCGCCGAGTTTGATGTCCGCTTATAGCACTTAGCGGACTCCACCAGGCGGCACCTGACAAGTCTGCTTTGAGAGGCAAGGCGGAAGTGGGAACAGCTTCCGCTAAAGTCTGCTCATGACCCTTAGCAGACATCCGTGGACGGCGACAAATCCGAACAGACTGACCTTGTGACTGGTTCAGAATCCGGGTTCAGGTCACTTTTGGTCGGATTCTTACTTATCCTCCGAGGATGGCGGGGTTTC
>Ga0209633_10001150_pt1 | contig 28368 bp, 27 predicted proteins | sample Cruoilmetagenom1_FD_187290 | JGI IMG/M metagenome (GOLD analysis project Ga0209633, IMG submission 187290) | Oil polluted marine microbial communities from Coal Oil Point, Santa Barbara, California, USA - Sample 1 (SPAdes) (version 2) | ecosystem: Environmental > Aquatic > Marine > Oil seeps ... | reverse complement strand
CAACGTGATTTAAGTCAATTTACTAGGATGTACTGATGCCGCATGTTTCGCTTCGACAAATTCGTATTTTTGATATGGTAGCTCGCTACCAGAGTCATACTCGTGCAGCAGAAAAAATGCACATGACGCAACCCGCTGTTTCTATGCAAATGAAACAGCTGGAAGAGAACTTGGGGATTGGGCTTTTTGAAAGGCACGGTAAATCAGTCAGTCTTAGCTCAGCGGGGAAAGATCTCAGGGAATACAGCAAACATGTTATTCAAAGTTTCAATAATATGCTGGAGCATGTTGATAAGATTAAAGGCTGTGAAAGTGGACACTTGGTTGTCTCAGTTGCAACAACGGCAAATCATTTTACCAGTCGAATTCTCTCTGCTTTTTCAAGAAAATACCCCGCTGTAACGATTAGCCTCGATGTCACAAATCGTGAAAAAATTCTACAACAACTAGAAAACTATGAGCCTGATTTAGTTATTATGGGTGAGCCACCAAAAGGACTCGGCTTAAAGTCAGAGCGACTCATGCCGAACCCGCTCGTTATTATTGCTCCACCCGATCATCCACTTAAAACACAGAAAAAACTAAAAGTTACTGACCTTAAAAATGAGAAGTTCGTCGTTAGGGAGCTGGGTTCAGGAACGCGTGAAGCAATTTATCAACACTTTTTAGAATCTGGATTGACCTGTGATACAACATTAGAAATGAGCAGTAATGAAGCCATTAAACATGCTGTATCCGCAGGCTTTGGATTAGGTGTGGTATCCATTCATACAGTAGAACTTGAATTGATGAATAATCTTTTGGTTACATTAGATGTTGAAGGCTTTCCATTAAAAAGATATTGGCACGTCGTAACACGTCAAGGAAAGTCAGCTTCTCCTGTTGCGCTTGAATTCAAAAAGTTTTTATTAGAAGAGGCCAAATCTGGTTTGTATGCTGAGCAGTTGTAACTATTTTTATGAGTTTCATGAATACTTTCACAGCCTCATTGGCACCCCCCCGGGTTTTTAGTATCAGCGTGCTAGCTTGAGCTTGTATAAAAATTAGAATTTGTAAATGTAGAAAATGAATTGTGCACTGGGGTAACTATCGTTAAGGAATCTCTGATCAAGTTGATAAAATTTAGATGCAGAAAAAAGTGTCTCTATTTTTCAGGAAGTGAGCGAGAATAGTTGTTCTATTGTCGTGAACTTCGTGGAAAATAGAGGCGCTTTTGGCTAGTCTAAAATTATTAGACTTGATCAGAGCTTCCTTAAGTAACTGATTTTTCTTGTATATAATTAATAAGACACTATGTTATGCTAAAAATCCGGGGGGTACTTCGACTCCGCTCAGCAGAACTGCCATTTAATTTTTTCTCTTACCTGAGCCTGGTTAATCTTTCGTGCCTCACTCTAATCATTACTTCGAGAATAATATGAAAAAAGTTATAATTTTATTTTGTACCTTAGTCTTAACTATTAGTGTTCAAGCTAAAGAAGCACCGAGTAAAGCTACATTTTTACCACCTATAGGATTTCAGGTGATGGCTGCCGAAGGTATTCGTATTAAATATCCTAATGGGAATGCCCCTCAGTACGTGGTTACAAGCGAAAGCACCGAAACCACGATTGCGGTGGATACAAGATATAGAAACTTGCCTCAAAGTGAGTTAAAAGCCTGGAGCAATGAGCTTGAAAGTTCTATAAAAAAAGTAGCTCAGATCAGATCAAATAAAATTGTGCAATTAGCTGGACAAAAGTGGGTGCAGATTGAATTTATCTCCGATGCCATTGGCTCCAAAATTTATAATATTCTGCTAACTACTGGTTTAAAAGGGAAACAGATGGTGGTATTCAATTTTAACTCTTCCCTAAAAGAATTTAAAAGGTATGAGCCAGATCTGCGAAAATCCATTCAGAGTATTACTTTGAAATAATAAGCTATGAACATTGAAGAAAATATCCCGCTTTTAGAGAACATCCTAAGTGTTTGGAAAAATGAAATTGGTGCGGATTATATTGGCTATAAGAACCATGTTTATCGCATGATTCATTGTTGCTTTGCATTGCACGATTGTAATGAAGAAGAACGGGAGAAAATTATAATAGCCGGATGCTTTCATGACCTAGGCTTATGGACTGAAAATACCGTCGATTATTTACCGCCATCAGCTTTGCTCGCAAGAGAGTACTTAAAAAATAAAAACTTAGAACATTGGTCAACAGAAATTGAGTTGATGATTGATATGCACCATAAAATTAGAGCTTATAAGAAGGATGATTACCCGCTTGTTGATGTGTTTCGCAAAGGGGATTTAGCTGACTTTTCATTAGGTATGATCAAAGGTGGGATATCTAAAGAAACCATGGAAAAAATTAAAATGCTATTTCCTAATGCGGGGTTTCATAAAATGTTACTGAAAGTACAAGGTAAATGGTTACTCAAACATCCTTTTAACCCATTTCCGATTATGAAATGGTAGTTGCTTAATTCAGAGTCTATTACTTAACTATTTTTGGCAATGTTTCAATGGGTCTGATGAGCTAAAAAAGGGTTATTTGAAGAGTATTAAAAATGAGCTAAGCTAACTATCACGAGAACACATAATAAATATGGATTAGACCAGAAATCATAATGAATAAATGTACCAAGCGAAGTCTATTAGGTAGAGATATAAAAGAAGAAAACCGTACCGCAACGCCTTTGGAGCTGTTTTATGACTTGATCTTTGTGGTAGCAATTGCCAATTTAGCTGCTGCTTTTCACCATGATTATGCGAATAATCATATTGGGCATGGTGTGATTAGTTTCTTTATGGTGTTTTTAGCCATTTGGTGGGCTTGGAATCAATATACCTGGTTTGCCTCTTCATTTGATAATAATAGCCCAAGGTTTCGCTTAGCGACGCTTTGGCAAATGGTGGGTGCTTTAGTGCTCGCTGCGGGTGTAGAAAAAGCCTTTAATGGTGATTATACAATTGTGATTATTGGTTATGTCATCATTCGATCATCTTCCATTTATTTATGGTTTAAGGTCGCTAGAGACAATCCAAAGTTTAAAGTAACAGGGATGCGTTATGCCATTGGCATTTTGTTGTGTCAGATTGGCTGGATAACGCAAAACTTTTTTGAATTTAGCTATTTAATTTTTATCGGCCTGTTTCTTGCCGAGTTTTTTGTGCCTTATTATGCCGAATCACATACTCAAACACATTTTCATTCAGAGCATATTGAAGAACGTTTTGGGCTGTTGACAATTATTGTTTTGGGCGAATCAATTCTGGCTTCGACCAATAGTTTTAAATCACTGATAGATCATTTTTCATATGATGTTTTATTGGTATCTATCGGTTGTCTGCTAACTCTTTTTGGCATCTGGTGGCTTTATTACAATAGCTCGGTTGAACATTACTTACGCAATAAAGCTACTGCATTTCAGTGGGGTTATGGACACTTTATAATTTTTGCATCAGCAGCTGCAATAGGAGCATTGGTCAGTGTGAATGTAGATGTATTGACTGATCACGGTAGTATTAAAATTGGTGTTGCCAATATGGGCTTTGCGGTTGCCGTTGCCTTGTATTTGTTTGGGCTTTGGTTTTGCCAAGAAAGAATCATAGGAGAAGGAAAGCTACAATCTTATTTGATGCTGGCTGTTGTTGTGGGAGTGCTGGTTTTAGGTCTACTACCTCACACGATTATGACAACAGGATTATTGATTGTTGTTACGGTTATTTATCGTCAGTATCAGCCTCTGCCTTCTCTCAGTCTTTAAAGTGAAAAAGACTATGTCGTTGAACGCCCTGATTATCAAAATTTTCGGGTGCAAGCCAAGCTTCAAAAGCTGTTTTTAATGCAGGCCATTCTGAATCGAGAATTGAATACCATGCTGTATCTCGATTACGGCCTTTGTATATAGTTGCTTGTCGAAAAATACCTTCAAAACCAAACCCCAAACGTTTTGCAGCTTTATTAGATGGGGCATTCAGTGCGTCACACTTCCATTCATAACGACGGTAGCTTAATTCATCAAATACTCGACGCATCATCAAATACATGGTTTCTGTTGCAATCGGTGTTCTTTGCATTAATGGCGAGAAATGAATATGGCCAACTTCTATGACTCCAAATTGCGGTTGAATACGAAGATAGCTTGCGATGCCTACGGTTTGACCTGTTTTTAAATCAATAACACTATGAAAAAGTGGGTCATCTCCACAGCAAGTAGAATTTAACCAGGCTTTGAATTCATCAAAATCATCAAAAGGACCGTAAGGTAAATAGGTCCAATTAGTGTGATCTTGATCATTTCCATAAGCTTGAAAAAGTCCCTCGGCATGTACCTCAATATCCAACGGTTCCACTCTACAGTATTGGCCCGTCATATTTGTTTTGGGTGGTTGCGTGCAGCTTTTCCAATCTGGTAAAGGCGTTCCTATCGGTTGACCTAGTTTGTTTTTGTATTCATTCATCCCGCTACCCTTAAATTGAATTTATTGAACTAATATATCTATGCTGTTTTTAGGATCACCAAATAAACATGCATGTATTTTCTATATAGTAAAATCCACTGGGTTTTTCTCACTTTTCTTTCGCCCAGAATACATTCACAGCCTCACTTGTGCTGAGCTTGTCGAAGCATGGCACCCCCCCTAGTTTTTAGGATCAGCGCGGTAGCTCGCTTGCGGGCAAGACTTACCTAATCTTTTGTAGCCAGTTCTTGATTAACTCAATAAATGATTTTCCTGTTTCTTTAGGCTCAGCTTCATGCTTACAAACCAGTCTCCAGCGTTTCCTGCGCTCTGACATCCAGTCTTGTTTATAGCGATCATTGCCTGTTAGATAATCAATTTCTTCAACTTTATCAGTATCAATTACATATTCCATCAGGTATTTGGTGAGAATTGAACCCGGTGAATAATGCTTCCAGTCTTCGTCGTAGGCTAGCTTAAAGATGCTCGCTTTTTTGTGTACCACAAACCAGATCTGAGCGGCAACAGGTTGTTTTTTGATATAAAGAATAGCGAGTCTTGTCCAGGCTAATTTTGAGAAGCTGTCTGTAAACCCGTCGATAACATCTGTAAATGGTTCAGTCGCTTTCCAACTTGCTTTATAAACAGTGTTGAAATCTGCCATCGCTTTGTATGCATCATTGCCTGCATGAAGTCGAATCTCATAACCGTACTCTCGTTCGAGCTTGCGTTGTTTGCGGGCTATGGTGTTTCGAACTTTGGATGGGCGAGCCTCCAAATAGTCAGTAAATGTCTGTCCTTGTAGTTGATGAAACCAGTTGAAAAACCGTGCGTAGCGATAACAGATTAATCCAGAAGATTCCATAGCTTGTCGCAGGCTATTGATATTATGGTCATCTTCTGCGATGGGTTCTAAAGTTAAAGAATCAAATGGTAAATGACTTAAGCCCTTAGCCAAACAGTTTAAAATCTGTTGTTGATTATGTTCCGCCAGCAACAGGGTAAAAAGTGAAGTGTACACATGATGGAGGGAAGTCCACTCTTTATTATCACGCGTTATTAAAGGTAGGATTGCGAGTACATTATCCTCTTCAGTTACGCAGGCCAATAATACTTCCTGATTACCTTCAAGCGCAGTAGCCACTAGGTTTTCAAACCATGGTTGCGAAAAAAATAGGTTGTCTTTTTCAGCTTGGGCAAAGAGCGTATCACTACTTTTAGGTAGCTGATCCCACTCATTAAAACATTTAAATTCCATTAGTTTCTTAATTTTACCACTGAGATTTTAACCATTTTATAAGTTTCACGAGTTCTTTCACAGCCTCATGGCACCCCCCCTGGTTTTTTGTATCAGCGAGTAATACCAGAGCACATGCAATTTGACTAGTACATTCGGGCTAGTACGATTTGACGATAGATCAGTTCTCTATAACTAATTAGAATTTAATTACTTTTTAGCAGCTCTTTCTAGGTCTTTCTAGGATATTTAAAGTGTTAGAGAGGATTATAGTTTAACTAATTTCAGAGGTGAAAATATGTACAAAATATCAAAAATATTAGGCTTATGTCTGACTTTGTCGGCCCTTTTATTCTCTTCTCCAAGCTTTGCTAGGCAATGGGATTGTCATGCAACCATTTCAGTACAAGGTGCGACTAACCTTTCCCATACCATCCGACAATTTTCAATGAGAGACAATAATATCGGAACGGCTAGACGACATATAAAGTGTCAGGCTGAAATAAAAAGGAGATTTATTGATAGTGGTTCTATTTGGCGCTTATTACACGTCCCTGCCAATACTCAAAATTCATATTGTGGTAATTCAAAACGACTACGTGTAAATTATGGTCTTGCACAAAGAAATAAAAGTTTTAACTTTACTGCTAATTCAACACCTACCTGTAGTTGTACTAGTTCTTGTCCTAATGGTTATACGACTCGAGGTTCGAATTGTGAACGAAGACTGTGTGCAACTTCATTATCGAATAGATCACATTTAAGGAGTGGTGTAGGTTTAGTTGTCCGTAATGGTGCAATCTTCGAATCCAAACGACCAAGTTCACGTAGTTGTAGATTCCGTTAGATTTTATTGAGTGGGCTTTGTTTGAAGCCTCATTTTGCAATTAACTAGAGCTTGAATCTATTCTTTAAAATAATAGATTCAGGCTCTTTAAAGATTTAAGCGAGTAGTTTTAATTATAAAAAATTGTTTAAAAAGGACATGATGAAATCCTTGCCATCATAGAGTAATGCTGCTGGTATCATCAGTGGGGTTACCTTACGTAAGGCTTTTACGGGTAGGGAAAGTTTTTTATGCCTTTCTATTTTTTCTTGAATGAAATCAAGTTTGTTTTCGGATTTATTTTTTAAATATTCTGTTGCTTTCCATGAGCCTAGATTGGTGATTATTTTTTGGCGAATAGTTTCGGCATAACTACTACCTTCAAGATTATCTCCAATGGTGGTTTCGCTACCATTGGCATGAACTATTCTAATGTCATACCATACTTGGCTTGTTTCACCGTTCGTAGATGTCATGCCACTTTTGACAATAATATCCGCAATATCTTTAATTTCTGTATTGCCCTTAAAAATAAGACCAAAGATTTTATAGTGCGTTTTTATACCTTGCGGGTTGACTCGTGTCGTTAAACTATTATTGAGAAAGAAAACACCTAAAAGTATAAGAACAATAGCTATTAATGCGACTAATATTGACAATATAGTTGATGTCAGAGGTATAAAAGACCTAAAGTTGCTAAGCATTAACCAACTTATAACGACTAATGCAATACCAAAGCCCGCAATAAAAAGTCCGGCAGTTTTATTGCGTAATGGTGGAAAGTAATACTCAGTGCCATCTAAAGTCGTGGTTATTTTGGGAATTGAGGAATCAGCAGGAATAACATTTCTGGTAGTTCGAACATCTTTGATCGATGCTGTTATCGCACTTGCCGCTTGTCTGTTTTCTACTGTTGTACTGAGTACAGGAATAATAAATTTTCGACTAAACGCTTTATTCTTTTTATTATCTCTGATCCTATGGTTTTGCGATGGATTATCAAAGGGTTCTAGTTTTATGTGTATATTCCACTCAATGCTTTCTTGTCCCTTTGGTTTGCTATCGGGCAAATCAACAGGAGGGGTGAAGCTAAAGTTGACGCGGCTACCATTAATGGATGATTCAGTACGCAGAGTTACGGTATCTTGCCATTTTACTTCAGTTGTAGATTCTGATTCACCTCTGTTTTTATCAATATAGTGGCGTAAACAGGTGAGTGATACTTTCGCCTGCTGTGAAGCATTGTAATTCCTGGGAAGCTCAAGATAGCCATTAACTTGCCCACCTAACTGTCCTGGAAATGTTTTTAAAACCAAGGGTGTTTTACCAAAATGATTCCATGCGAACGTATCCTTAATGACTTTATAAAGGATAAAGATTCCAATCAGGGGAAAACTTAGGAAGACATAAAAGATAGGGTTATCAGCAAAGGCTGCTAGCATTTTATCTCTGGCAAATACAATTACAAAAATATTTAATGCATTCCAGAAAATGGCGAAAAACCAAAGCAGTAGTAAATCTGACTTGGCGGTAGATGCGATGTGGTTGGTTTTCCACTTTGGATTATTGAGAATCATATTGTTTTGCATAGATCTAATTATTTTCAATTTAATTATTATTTAATTGCCTCTGTGCAAAGGTCTTTTGTAACTTGATAGTTACTTTTTCTAGTTTTTCAAAACGATGATGAGCTTTACCCAGGGTTTGACTATTTCTATTTGGTTTTAATTTAAGGTAATTAAACTGGATGCGCTCAATACTATCTCCCTCATATTCTGGGGACAGATAAAACTCGGCTAGTTGTGTTGTGTTTTCAGCAAGCACCCAATCGCTGGTTTCATCGGCACGTTCGTCGTTCATCCGTTCAAGTAAGCGCACAGCTTTATCTAATTGATTATTTTGCTGGTACATTCTTGCTAATTGCTGAGCAATTCTGGCGCTGGTATTTGCGGGAGCGCAATTGGCACAATTGTCAGTAGGTTTATCAAAATAGAAATGTTTTTTTATAAACACTTCATTATGTGTAATAAACTGCTTTCTACTTTCGAGTGCCACATCCATTAACCATAAACAATGTGCTTCAAGATCTTTGTCTGCCGGGTTGTGCTGCATGCCGATATAACAAGCTTTATAGAATTCACGGTTATTTCTTTTGCTTTCCTCACCACAACAACGCTTCTTTAAGCTCCATTCCTTATCAAGTTCTTTTCTGTTATTTATTTGCGGCGCATCAATATCTTCAAACCAATCAAAATAGGGAACTATTGAAGGTTTTTCAGCAAAGGATAATTGAGCAAGCGTTGCATTATGATTTTTCACCGATAGAAAATAGGCAATTGAAATAAGACTTATAACGATAATTGTGATGATGCTTAGATTGTTTCGATTACTATTATTCTGCATTAGATAAGTGTAACAAGAGTAACATGAGCTGAAGGTGAACAGCTTGGGTGTTATAGGCTGATAAGCACTATATGATATGTGAAACTGAGCGATGTGTTGTATTAGCTGAGTTTTATAAAGAAGTTAGGGTATTCTTAGTTTTCAAATATTTGGTAGGTAAACGTCATAACGTGTTGATTTTCCAGTAATCACAAAAGCTGGCTCTGTTTTGTTTGTGAGCTTTTCTGCCAGGCGTGGGCGCTTTACTACAATACGTTTTTTGGCTTTTTCAAGTGCCAGTAATAATAGTTTTTCAGCATCATTATCCATGCCGACAATATCATGAAAGAATTGCATTTCTTTTTTTACCTGGGCTGATTTAGTACGCGAAGGAAACATCGGGTCAAGGTAGATTACATCTGGTAGATTGCTATCGGGGGTTTCATTTAGCGCTGTTAGTGCAATCCATGAGTCTTGGTTTTTCAGTTTAATACGACTAAGTATTGCTTGTAATTCATTATCTGCGCTTAGAGCAATACGCGCTAATGCATCTTTGAGCAGGGCATGTATTACCGGGTTGCGCTCAATCATGGTCACTTGTGCGCCGAGTGTTGCCAACACAAAGGAGTCGTCGCCCATGCCTGCAGTTAAATCCAGAATCACAGGATTTTTAATCTTGTGCAAACCAATTGCTTTTGCAAGATCTTGACCTTTACCGCCACCGTGAAGCCGGCGGTGATGGGCTTTTCCGGCTAAAAAATCCACATAAATGGATTCTGTTTTTTGTTTTTTGTCTTTAGCCGTCGTTATGATTTTGCGACATTCAAGATGTTCTGTGGTGATATGTAAAAGATAATCAGCTTGAATTTGAGGCGTCAATAAAGGCAGGGAAGTTTGCTTGGAAAGTTGATCCAGCATACTTTTTGGAATGCCTTTATCGGCTGTTATGGCGATGCTTATTGGCTTAGTAGACAAAACTAGTAGTGAGGTGGTGGCGCATCGTCTTCGGCTTCTGGGGATAGGAGTTCTTCTTTGCTAATTGATTCCAGCTTTTCTTTTAAAAACTGAATTTGTAATTCCAAAGCTTGAATTTGTTGCTGCTGGCGATGGACCTCACGGTTGAGGGTTTCAACCGTGCTTTCCTGTTCCATTGACAGCATTTCTAGATTAGTTAGGCGTTTTTCCACTAATACTGCCCGCTGATGCTGAGCTTTGCATAAATTCTAGCAGTCGTTAAAAAAACTAACGAGTTATCATTCAAAACCAGGGAGGGTGCCTTAAACAATTTCATATGATTATTCAGCAATACAGGAGTCAAGCGTTATGTCGGCATATAAGCCATTGCCACCTGTTTTTTTATCAGCACCTAAACTTGATAAAGATATATCCATTGAATTATTTTTGTATTGATAAGGTGTGCTCCAAGGATCCAATGGTTCTTTCGTTACTTTGTCAGTTTGGACAAGCATCTTTAGACCTTCCTCGGTAGTAGGGTATTTATAATGATCTAATCGATAAAGGTCTAAAGCACTTTTAAGTAACTTGAAGTCAATGCAAATTCTTTCTAGTTTAGATTTATCTAGCATTTCTTGTACGTTACCTTGTACAAAGTTTTCAGCATGGGTGATGCTACTTATGCTAAGCAGGTAAAGAGTGAGTAAAAAGTATTTTTTCATTTGATTATCTGTCTTTTAGTCAATTGCTTAAAGCAACTTACGCCCTTTTTGAGAAGCAATCCGTAAACGCAAAGCATTCAGTTTAATAAAGCCTTCGGCATCCGCTTGATCATAAGCACCTTCATCATCATCAAAAGTAGCAATCGCCTCATCAAATAATGAGTTGTCTGATTTACGACCCACGCAAGTTACCGCGCCTTTATAAAGTTTTAAACGTACTGTACCGTTGACGTATTCCTGAGATTCATCAATCATCTTCTGCATCATTTCACGCTCAGGGCTCCACCAGTAACCGTTGTAAACCAGCTCTGCGTATTTAGGCATCAGGCTATCTTTAAGATGTGCCACTTCACGATCCAGGGTGAGTGATTCCATGCTGCGATGGCCTTGTAACATAATGGTTCCACCTGGTGTTTCATAACAACCGCGTGACTTCATACCCACATAACGGTTTTCTACAATATCGAGTCGACCAATACCATTATCGCCGCCGAGTTTATTTAAGGTTTCCAACATGGTAGCAGGGCTTAGTTCTGTACCATCCAGTGCAATCGGGTCACCTTTTTTGTAAGTTAGCTCAATGTAAGTTGGCTTGTCGGGTGCTGCTTCGGGTGATACTGACCAACGCCACATATCATCTTCTGCTTCATTCCACGGGTCTTCCAGAATATCACCTTCATAGGAGATATGCAGAAGGTTGGCATCCATGGAGTAGGGTGACTTCTTGCCCTGTTTTTGATAATCAATTTCAATGCCATTTTTCTCGGCATAAGCCATTAATTCTTCACGTGAACTTAAATCCCATTCGCGCCAGGGAGCGATGATTTTCACACCGGGTTTAAGTGCATAAGCGCCTAACTCAAAACGTACCTGATCATTTCCTTTGCCAGTTGCGCCATGCGATATGGCATCAGCTCCAGTCTCATTGGCAATTTCAATTAAACGCTTTGAAATCAATGGACGGGCTATGGATGTGCCGAGTAGGTATTCACCTTCGTAAACCGCATTTGAGCGAAACATCGGGAATACAAAATCACGTACAAATTCTTCTCGTAAATCTTCTATGTAAATTTCTTTTACACCCGCAGCTTTAGCTTTGGCGCGCGCAGGCTCAACTTCTTCACCCTGACCAACATCAGCGGTAAAAGTAACGATTTCACATTCGTATTTTTCTTCCAGCCATTTAATGATGATGGAAGTATCTAAACCGCCAGAGTAGGCTAAAACTACTTTATTAACTTTTTGAGAAGACATGATTTTTCCATAGATATTAATTTTAAAGAGGCGCGCATTTTATCAGAATAAAGTAAAATGTGCGCCATGGAAATTATTAAAAATGCATCATTAAAAGACTTAAATACCTTTGGGGTCAAAGCGAACGCAAATTATTTAACTGAAATTCACAATCTGGATGATATTGAGGCATTGCTTGAATGGAAAATTAGAAATGATTTACCTGTTTTATTGCTAGGTGGTGGCAGTAATCTACTGTTTAAAAATGATTATCCAGGCTTGGTCGCGAAGGTATGTCTGGCGGGAAAAGATATAGCTGAACAGGATGATAACTACGTTTATGTTTCTGCTGCTGGTGGTGAGAACTGGCATGAGTTTGTGCGCTGGACGGTTGTTAATAGTAGCTCACGCGGAAGCTCGCTGGCAGGCTTGGAAAACCTGTCGCTGATTCCGGGCAATGTAGGTGCCGCTCCCATTCAAAATATTGGTGCCTACGGTGTAGAGCTTGCAGATCACTTTCATTCACTTCAGGCAGTAGACCTGGAAACCAGTGAAGTGTTTCAATTTGATAAAGAGCAGTGTCAGTTTGGCTACAGAGAAAGCTTTTTTAAATCAATGGCTTTGGATAAATTGCTAATTACTTCGGTAACTTTCGCTTTACCTAAAAAGCCACAGTGGAAAATCGAATATGCGGGTGTGCGCGACGTGCTGGGGGATAGAGAACCCAATGCAGAATTGATTAGTGATGCCATTATTGCATTGCGCCAGAGTAAGTTGCCCGATCCAGCAAAGATCGGGAATGCAGGGAGTTTCTTTAAAAATCCCGTGTTAAGTTTAAAAAAATGGCAAACATTAAAAGCGGATAACCCAGATATTCCCGGTTGGGAGCAAGCATCAAATAGTAAAATGAAAACCTCAGCAGCATGGCTAATTGATAGCTGTGGCTGGAAAGGCTATCGCAAAGGTGATGCGGGCGTATCTGAAAAACATGCTTTAGTGCTGGTTAATTATGATAACGCAAGTGGTGCAGAGCTTTGGTCAATAGCTCAGGAAATTATTATATCGGTTGAAGGTAAATTTGGGGTGAGGCTTGAGCCTGAGCCACGAGTTATAACGGCAGGGGATAGCTGATACTAAAAACCCGGGGGGGTGCCATTTCAATAAATTTAATAAGTCGATATATCCTAAATGCCTCAGATGACCGCTTCGAATGACAAATAAGCTTATGATTTTGAATAAACTTTGAACTTGATACCTTTGCTTACAGAGTGAAAACACTACAAGGTAGCAATAATAGTTGTTCTAGATTAAAGATATTGTGGTTTATTAATAGAACCGTTCTATACTTTACCTAATTACCCTTAACTTAACAGATAGCGTATATGGATCTATTGGATAATTTCTTATCGAGCGGTCATTTATTCAGTAAAGATAAGAACTTACAAAAGTTTCGATTTTCTTTTCTAAATATCGTCATGTTGATTGCAACATTATTAGTACTAATAAATTTTTTAGCATCGTTATTTGGAGCAATTAATTTTGGTAAATTGTTTGAAGTTGCAATGGTGGTTTATACATTTGCCAGTATTTTGGCTTTCTATTTATTAAGAATCGACCGCAAATATTATTATCCAGTGGTTATTTATTTTATAGCGACTTCATTCGCATTGTTTTATTTTGTGTTGTTGACAAGGCAAGAAGATGAGTTTCGCTTAGTGGCTTTTTTTCTGGGTGTATTTATTACTTATGTGTTGCTGGGTAAAAAATATGGTTTGTTAACAGCAGTTTTAATCTTGTTCAGTATTGTCTTGATAAGTAATAAGTTTGATCTTGAAATTTCCACTTTTGCATATTCTACTTTCTACTCTTTTTTCATTATATTTACTGCATTTTTATATTTCTTCCTAAGAAAGGTTGAGTGGGATGCCATTGAATTTCAGTTATTGAATACTAAGCTTAAAGAAAATATAGAAGGTGAGCAGCAGCAAAGAAAAGAACAAGAGCAGATGCTCCTGCGCCAATGCCGAATGGCGAATATGGGTGAAATGCTTGATTCTATTGCACATCAATGGCGACAACCACTAATGCATATCAACTCTATATTATTGAATATGGATAATGCACTAGAAACTAAAGAAAAAGATGGGAAGTATCTTGAGGATAAAATAGACGAGGTAGCAACGTTAACATCACATATGTCTCAAACCATTGAAGACTTTAGAGGTTTGTTTAAAAATGAGAAAGAGTTTACAGAATTCACCTTAAACAAAGTGCTTAGTGATGTGTTAGCACTTATGAAAAATATTCTCAATAATGTAGCGATTGAGAATAACGCTGATAGCGATTTATCCGTTATGGGTTATCGAAGTGAATTTATGCAGGTGATTATTATTTTGATTGCTAATGCAGTAGAAGCACTCAACAACCGTCATATTAAAAATAAAAAAATACTGATTAGGACTAGCAATGATGGCAATGAAGCAATCATTACGATCGAAGATAATGCCGGTGGCATAAACGCAGGAGATATAAACTCAATCTTTGATCCATACTTCACCACCAAAGAGCAAAAGGGTGGCACTGGTCTTGGGCTTTATATCGCTAAAATTATTGTCGAGCAAAAAATGGGAGGGAAAATCTCAGTAAAAAATAAGGAAAGTGGTGCTGAATTTACTATTGTAATAAACAAGGAATCCGTCAGGTGAAGCATGCTTTCAATTCTTAAAAAACACTCGATACTTTATGTGGAAGATGAACCTGAAATACAGAGTAATATCACAGAGTATCTCGGGAATTTCTTTGCCGACATCTACCTTGCCAGTGATGGTGAGCAAGCCATACGAGAATATAAAAAAATACGTCCGGATGTGATTTTACTGGATATTAATTTACCCAAAAAAGATGGATTAACAGTAGCCAAGGAAATTCGAGAGCAGGATAAAAATGTAAAAATTATTATGTTAACCGCATTTGCTGAACAGGATAAATTACTTAAAGCAACCGAGCTAAAGTTAACCAAGTACCTACTTAAGCCTGTCCCACCCAGGCAATTTAAAGAAATGCTGGAGTTACTCTCATATGAACTGATGAGCAATCCTTCTCGATTTTTAAACTTAAGTAACTTTTATATCTGGGATAAAGAACAGCAACAACTGAGTAAAAATGGTGAAATTATTGAACTCACTGAAAAGGAGTTTAGACTTCTGAATCTTTTTATTGAGGGAACAGGTAAAGTCATTAACTATGAAAAGATTATGAGTACAGTTTGGGAAAACGGATATGAAAGAGAAATATCATTAGACTCGGTAAAAAATCAGGTAAGCAATTTACGCAAAAAATTACCATCTGAGTGTATTGTTAGTGTTTATGGTGAAGGATATACACTTAAATCTCATAGAAAATAATAAATCATTACCAACTGTATACGAGAAATATAAAATCACTTTTAAAAAAATACTTTTTTTCTTGCTTTTTTTACGGTTCATTACACTCTTTTGCAATACTCCTTATGTATGGTTATTACATATTTCAAGAGTTTTTAAAGTAGTAAAACTATTCTACGAAGGAGAATACAATGAATACTCAAATGAAAATTCTGTTTGGTTTTATACTATCTATGAGTCTCGCTGCTTGTGGTGGGGGCTCCAACAGCATTGATGATACAAATTCTGCTACAAGTTCTGGTGCAAATTCTAGTACAGATAATAATACTTCAAACCCCGACGATGGTATGTCAGCAGGCTCAGGCGGTTGCGTGACTTTTTCAAGACCCTCAGTTGGCCAAATTGTTAAAAGGGAATTAAAACAGGTTGGTGAAGACATTGGCATCTCAAAAGAAACAGAAATCATGGAAATATCTCCAACATCAATTACTCAAAAAATATTGCCTAATGGGGTTCTGCTTGGTTCGACTGTTGTTGAAAACTTTACTATCAACAATAACTTTAGAGACATCACCAGTGAATCTACAAAAATCAGCAGTTTCACTTTTAACACCACTTACTCTCCTTTTCAGCGGGTAATGATTGATGAAGTTTGTGAAGGTCAAACATGGACAACTGTTTATACAGAAATAAAAGAGGGTGAACCAGCAATTAGCCACAGTAAAACTTATATCATAGAGGCAATTAATGTTTCAAAAACAACAGCAGCAGGAACTTTTAATACATTTAGGGTGAAAATTGAAGATATTGATGTGGTTGGGACAGCATGGTTTGATATTGCTTCTGGTTATGATGTCTTGAGTGAGTTCACTGATCTCTCGGGCAACATGGGATTTACGCTGGAATTAACCGAGAAAAACTTCTAAGTAAATTAATAAATAAATTAAAGGCTCGGTAAAGAGATAAATTAATAGAAAAAGATGGTTAGTTATGTTTTCTGAATACTATAAATTAGGATTTTACCTGATAGTCAGTCTAATGTTAGTACCTATACAGTTGCTAGCTGATGAGCCCTATCTACTTAGTGGTGATTTAGTCGAGTTAGGTGATGTATTTGATCATAAAGTTAGCCCTGATGGTAAGTGGATTGTATTTCGTGCGGATAAAGAGGTTGAAGGAAAATTTGAACTATATAGTGTACCAACCATTGGTGGTACACCCATAAAAATTAGTGGTGAGATGATCGCTGCTGGGGATGTTTCATCGAGTTATAAAATTAGCCCAGATAGTAGTCGGGTAGTTTTTAGGGCAGATAAAACTGTTAATGGAGAATTTGAATTATATCGCGCCTCAATTAGTGCTAATAGTGTAATCCTATTAAGTAAAATCGGACAAAATCCCTTTAGTTTACTTCGTACTGGGCATGTTTCTAATGAGTTTGAAATTAGTCCTTACGGAAGCCGTGTTGTGTATAGTGCAGACAAAGAGGCTGATGGTCAATTTGGTTTGTATAGTGTGCGGATCATAGGACCTACTGGTACTTTAAACGGTGTGACTATTACTTTGCCTATACCAGATCCAATAATAATCAGCCCCAGTCTGACGTTGACTAATGATGCTATTAATTTTCAAATCAGCTCCTCTAGTAGTCAGGTAGTGTTTAAAGCGGTTGATAATGATGTCACTAACCTTTACCGGGTGTCTATAGTGGGTGATGATGAACCCTTCAATGTCAGTGGACTACAGGATGATCCTGTCGCTATTCCCGAGGGTCATCTTGATTTTAAGATTAGCCCTGACGGAAGTCGTGTAGTATATATGGCAGAAATAAATGATGCGAAAGTAGAACTCTATAGTGCATCAATGGCAAATAACATTCTACCGAGCAAGATAAGTGCTCTACATTTCTTTGATCTAGGTATTCAGAGTTTTGAAATTAGTCCCAATAGTTCTCGGGTAGTATTTAAGATACCTAAGAATCCACCTTTCAATCGTAATGCTAGGCTATACAGCGTGCATACTTCAGGTGGCGACCAGATAAATATTGGTGGTTCCTTAGTTCCTGAAGATGATGCTTTTAAGGATTTCCAAATAAGCCCTGATAGTAGTCGAGTAGCATTCAGAATTAAAAATATTAGCAATGATGTTACGGAGTTATACAGTGTACAAATTACCGACGATAATCCACAAAAGCTGAGTGCGAATTCATCTTTTTTCTTCCCAGCTTTAGATGTTGCTTCAGGTTATAAAGTCTCTTCTGATAGTAACTATGTAGTGTATAGCGTTGAAAAAAGTTTCACTGTAAAAGATCTCTACAGTGTACCAATTAATTCTGGCGGCTCTAAATTATTAGGTGGAAACGTTGCTAGTGACTTCAAGATTAGCCCTGATTCTAGTAGTGTCGTGTTTCAATCATCAACAGGAATTCTTGCTTCAAGAGATCTTTTTTTTGTTCCTATAACGGGAGGTGAAAAAATCGAGATAAGCGCATTACTGGATTCGAGTGGAATCACAGATTTTAGTGTAAGTAATAGCTTGAATGGAACCCATGTTGCTTATATTGCGGATCAAGTGCAACAAGATAAAAAAGAACTGTTTGCTTATAAAATACCAAGTAATCATATTGTAGCAATAATGCCTATTATGATGTTTCTGCTACTGAATGAATAAGAATATAGCTACGATTAAATAAATTTAAAAGGAAAGATAAATGAAAAATAGATGCTGTTACACAAATAAAATTACTTTGTTTACTAAATGCATGATTAAGGAGATTCAAAAACGCATAAATGCTTTTTGCTTTTTAGTTCTAATCGGTGTTTTTCCTTTAAGCTTACAAGCAATCGAAGTAGAGACAGCTTTATGTAATGTAAGCCCTTCACAAGCAGGATATCAGTTTACACACTCAGCTGGTACTTCAAACCTTTTCAGCTTTTTAGTAGATACCAACCAGTTTCAACCTGAAACAGGCTCAGATGTAGTTAATGGTCATGGTTGCTTCCACAGTGTTGCCCCTACGCTTGAAGCAACCCAAAACTGTGATATAAATAGTGAAGAACAGCTTGGGGTCAACTATTTTTCAATGTATAACAAACAAACCGATACAAGTTGTTTGTTTCGTTTTGAAACAAGTACGGGTACTGGAAATAATGCTTTCTTACTTGCTAATTCACCGGTATTAGCAACATTTGCAAATTCACCTCCAGCACAAAATCAAACAGAAAATGTTCCTATTTTTAGCCCTTTGGGTCTACTATTTTTAATATCGGGATATATTTGGTTTTCTCGTCGTTATAAGCATTAAAATGTACATATCAATGTGCAACTCCCTATATAAATAGCTGAAAACAAACAACTATAGAATGGTTGTTTTACTGGAAGATGCTGTTTTCGTTTTATTACTGATGCTAAAAACTAGGGGGGGTGCCATGCAATCCACTGATCCCATAAACTCAGCTCTTAGTGGAGAGCCCGAATATTTGAAACTTATTATCAAAGTTCAAGACTCGAGCACTATCGATTTTTCCTTCGGAATCGTAACGATATACTTTTTAGTGAGCTTACCGTTTTGTTGTTAAACGGATAACTCAGCCGAACGTAGTGAGACAACAGCTTTTGCTGACCCAACGGGTGAGGCGTTAGCCGAATAATTATTAGTGCATAGCCGTCTTGTTCTTAAGTAGAGAGTCCGAACATCTGTCAATTTCTTGAGCCTGTGCAAGATTCTAGCAACATCGACTTTTCCTTCGGAATCGTAACGATATACTTTCTTGCCCATTTAGGGGCTGCGAAAGCATTTCTGATAGATGGATCAGTATATATAATGCGAATATGTTATAATTCGTTTCAGACATTACTCAGTGATGATTAAATTAATAAAAATAACTGTAAGAAATAAGAGAAATAAAATGTCAGAAACAATAAAAGAAGCAATTGTCGTTACGCTGGTTGTTATCGGTTTTATAATTTTAGCTTAATTTAGCTTAGACACTAAAACTCAAAACGAAAGCTTGGTAAATTACTCGGATAGTTTCCGCTACCCTCAAAAGTGCCTTGTGATTCCATCACGAATAGCAAAGCCAGGGCGCAGGCGATAGCCGCAAGTACAGCAAGACCAATTTTAATAAAACTATAGGGTCGTTCACCCTGAATGGTGCCATTGCGCCCATTGATTACATAACGGTAGGTTTTGTTACGATATTTAAATGCAGCCGACCAAACGGGTAGTAATACGTGTTTAAAGCTGGTGTCCTGATGGTGTGTATTTACGGCTGAAATTCGCTGATGATCTCCACCAATATCATAGCGTATCGATTGATTGATTTTGTGTTCCATAATGTTTTCGGCCTGTAAAAAACCTTGATCAACCGTTACTTGATAAATTTCACTGCGAAAGCCGCTAATATATTCTTCAGAGTAGGGCACCAGATTGTCCAGATCCCAAGGCTGCAAGTGATCAATAATAGTGCGCGGCAGAGTCTTAGTGGCACCTATTAAAACATCATCAAAGTGCAAATCAACTTGACCAGAAACGGGTCTCCAGCGGATTCGCGGAACCATTCTTACGCGTTGTACCCTGCGTCCATTAACGGTAGTGGTATAAACCTGGCGATCATAATAGGTGGTGCCGCGCTGTCCTCGATAGTTATTGAAAGTCTGGCTATCGTAGGTCCAGTAGGGCAGGTAGATTCCCACCAGCTTGTCATTGCGTTTGCTGTGGCTTTTTAAGGATGAGGGGGCAAACCAACGGCTGCCGATCCACTCATCATAAATTTCAAACGCTTGTTTTTTCTCGAATTTAAAAGGCAATAGTGAACGTGGTTCGATAAAGCGTGCGTGCGCCGTACCTGCAATTACGGGGGTTGCACAATAGGGGCATTCTCCTGCATGTTCGTGTTTTAAAAAGCTGAACTCTGCGCCACAGGATGGACAATGGATAATGGCAACTTTATTGCCGCCGACGACTTTATCGCTAGAAGCGTGGCGCAATCTTGAGAGTTCATGCACCGCTTCTTTAAAATCATATTCACGAATCGGTTCTTGTTTGGTGTTAACCGGGTAATGATGCCCACAACTGCGGCACTTTAAATCCTGTGTAGCAGGTGAATAGATCAAATCCGAGCCACAGTTTTTACAAGAAAAGTGAGCCTGCGTAATGACATGCTCATCTTCTTGCTGTGTATCAGTTTGCTGGCTGTCTGCCAGTGGCGTAAAACGGGTATCTTTCTCGAAAAGACGGCTCACGGATCAACAGACCTATTATTTGGGTAACGAAGGAGGCGTTGATGCATCATCTTCAAATAAACCAGTCAGTGCTTCAATTTTCTCGATTGATTGCCAGTTTTCCATGCCGTCAATCCATGCCAAAGTGCCGGGTGAAATCTGGCGGCTTGTAGCGAGTTGTTGTAAGTCAGTGAGGTCGTAAGGCCCCATTGTTTTTCGGTCTATAGCCACATGCCAGTTGGTATCCGGTAAAGGTGGAGGTATGGGAGCAGGTAAGGCTGTGGCAGCTTGGCCTGATGATTGAGGCGTATTCATATCCTGCACCATTTTATTTGCCATGGCAAAACCCAGTCCCATTTCAATAGCGCTTCCGGTACCACTGCTGGCACCCGTTTGCATTGACTCTGCTGCACCAAACTGGATGTATTTATTGAGGTCACCAATCATTCCCATGCTAGTGCGTTTATCCAGTGCTTCTTCAACAGCAGGTGGCAGTGATATATTTTCAACCAGAACCTTGGTGAGTTCTAAACCATAATCTTTAAATTCGGGAGAAATACGTTGGGTTAATAGTTCTCCCAGCTGCCCCTGATTTCCAGCCAGATCCAGAACAGGAATATCGGCACTGCCGAGAATATCGGTATAGCGCGTTACAATAAGGTTTCTAAGCTGGCTACTAATTTCATCGACAGTGAAGTGTCCATCAGTGCCAACAATTTCATTGATAAATTTTGTGGGATCTTCAATACGAATATTATAGGTGCCAAAAGTACGCAGGCGTACCATATTGAATTCTTTATCACGCATCATAATAGGGTTTTTAGTTCCCCATTTTAAATCTACAAATTGCTTGGTATTAAAGAAGTAAACCTCTGCTTTAAAGGGACTTTCAAAACCATGATGCCAGTGTTGCAAGGTTGATAATATGGGCAGATTTTTAGTTTCAAGCTCATAAAGACCAGGGCCAAGAATGTCAGCAATTTCACCTTCACTAACAAACACGGCAATCTGTGATTCGCGAACCGTTAGTTTTGCCCCAAATTTGATTTCATTGCCATATCGTTGAAAGCGATACACCATGGTATCGACACTTGAATCTGTCCATTCAATAATATCAACAAACTCACCAAATAATTTATCCCAGAGTCCCATATGTTTTTCCTTTGCTAATGTTTGTTTAAAATTATGCCTGTTTTTCCGTAATCAATTGAAAGTGTTCAACTTGTGGAAAAGGATCATAATATTGATGTAATAACGCTTTCCATTGTTGGTATTCTGGAGAGTTTTTAAAGCCAATAGTATGATCTTCAAGCGTATCCCAGTTTACGAGTAAAATGTAACGATTATTTTTTTCTATGCACTTTTGTAACTGATGAGAAATATAACCGTTCATTGAACAAATGAGTTTTTGCGCTTGTTCAAATGAGGCCTCAAAGTCTTTTTTCATTCCCGGTTTAACATCAAGAATAGCAACTTCTAGAATCATTTATGACTTGATTGTTTTAGTTGCTTCCTCAGCAATTTTACCGACTGAATCTTCAGCGCGTGCTTTTGCTGCCACTAAAGCTTCACGTAATTCTGTTTCCATTTCAACCAGTTCTTTGGAAGCTGCAGCGCGTTTGGTTTTACCTTCTTCTGCAATTTTTAAACTGTCATTAATGGTTTCGATTAATTGAGAATTAGCTTTACGAACTGATTCAATATCAAATACGCCACGTTCCATTTGTTTACGGACTTCAGCATTGGCGGTGCGTAAATTATCAGCATTGTCTTCGAGTAATTCATTGGTTAGGTCGGTTGCTTTCTTAACTGTTTCGGCAGCATCTCCCATGCGAAAAATCGTGACAGCCTGTGCCAACTGGTTTTTCCATAACGGTACGGTATTAATCAAAGTTGAGTTAATCTTGTTAATTAGTGTTTTATCATTTTCCTGAACCAGACGAATACTGGGTAGGCTTTGCATGGCAACTTGTCGCGTCAGGCGCAAGTCATGTAAACGACGTTCCAGGTCATCGCGTGCACTTCGCATATCACGTACAGCCTGTGCCGCCAGCATATTCTCTTTATCGTCTTCAGCTACTTTCATTAAAGCAGGGACTTCATTGCTATCTAACATGCGTAGTTTTTCATCACCCGCTGCAATATACAACTCCAGTTTATGGAAGTAGTCAAGATTAGCATCGTAGAGTTTATCCAGCGAAATAATATCGGTAAGCAGCTGTGTTTTTTGCTCTTCCATCCGATCGGTAATGCCATTGATTTGTTTGCGCACATCATCATATTTGCTTAAGAAAACAGAAATGGGTTTTGCCTTGCCAAATAGTTTGGCAAAGAATCCCAGTTTTCTATTGGGATTAAGCTCATCAACATCAAAGCCACGAATAGTGGCTATCATGTCATTTAAGGAGGCGCCTGCTGCTCCAAGGTCTTTATTGCGTACACCTTCCAACATGTTTTCAGAAATGGTACTCATTTCTTCCTGTGCTTTGCTGCCAAAGAATAAAATGGTACTGCGGTCTTCAACCTTTATCTCTGCAATCAAGTCTTCAATATCTTTTTTATCACTGCTTTCAGCCTCAGCATAGGCAATGATTTCTTTGGAGATTGTTTTGTATTCGGTGATTTCTGTACCCGGTAGGATTTCTACTTCAGTAGCTGTTGCTGTCTTGGTTTTCGCCATTGTGGAGTCCTTTGGTTAGCTGTGTTCTTTTTTAATAGAGGTAGTCTCTAGATATTCTTAAGCTGTGTTTTAAGTACTTCAATTTTCACATCAAGATCAAATTGGTCGTTCTCTAATAGCTTTTTATGTTGTTCATCAAAAGTTGTTTCTATTGAGTCTAGCACTTCCTGAAAATTCTTATCTAAAACTTCAGTAGTCGCATCTTTGCCATGGGTTTTGGCATAACTTTCGGTCACTCGAGCGGTTCCATCGAGATAAACTTTTAAAAATTTCCTGGCCCGGGTTAAATCTTTCGGATCATCTTCTATAAGCGCCAAAATATCCTTGGCTTTTCTGATGATGCGTTTTAGATGCTGGTCAAATTCAATGTTCTTAATGCTTTTACGCGCTGTTTCAATGGTGCTAATTTTAATCTCGGCAGCTTCTAACGCTTCGAATACTTCATCGGCACTAACACCGAGTGAAATATTGCCTGTTTTATCACGACGGGGATCAATGCCATAGGCCATATAAAAACCGAGTAGCGTTACAAAGCCAAACAAGATACTTTGAAATAAATTATAGTCAACCAGTAAGAATGCGGTGAGCCCAGTGGTGATAGCCAGTAAAATAGCGCCAACCGATTTAAAGGGTGTACCCGGGGCTTTTGCTAATTTCTTCTGTTTAAATTTACTTTCCAGTTTAAATCCATGACGTGCCACCGTTGCAGCAACCATAAATCCTGCGAATAAAGCACCGGCGGTTATGCTGGAAAAAAAATGTCCTTTAACCAAATGAATGACAGCCGCAAGCAATACTGGCAGTGGCATTAAGAATAATAGGGAACCCTTAATGCCGGTTTTAACCGTATTTAGGATAGGATTTTCTGGATCGTATCGTGTCGCTTTAGTCATTTATGTTATTAAACTTTTAGTGAGATTAAGTAAGATGGAAAAGGACTTGCAATGAAACTAGACCCACGGTTGCAGAGAGTAAAATAAAACCTATAATCTTTTGAATCAAATAAGGCATTTGCTAACCATAAATAAATTAGTATTTAGGGGTTATATAGTGTCTTGGAGCCAAATAATCAAGGGTAAATGACTAATAACAATCAAAAAAAATCACTCATCTATGCATTAATGTCGGTATTGCTTTGGTCAACTGTTGCCAGTGCTTTTAAACTTGCTTTAGAGAAGCTTACGGTTATTGAGTTACTTTTGATTGCAAATACGACTTCAGTAGTGGTTCTGTTTTTTATAGCAGTTGTTTCCCGCAGCTTTATTCATTTAAGAGATTTTAGTAAAATCGATTTTCTATATTCAGCTTTTTTTGGTCTGTTAAACCCTTTTCTTTACTACCTTATACTATTTAGTGCCTATGACCTACTACCCGCACAACAAGCTCAGACGATAAATTATACCTGGGGGATCGTTCTGCCATTGTTTGCAGTGCCAATTCTTAAACAAAAACTATATAGAAGTGATGTGCTAGGATTGATAGTTGCATATGTGGGTGTGGTCATAATTTCAAGCGGAGGAGACTTTTCAGGTTTCTCACAAAGCAGTAGTCAAGGTGTCATTTATGCATTATTGAGTACGTTTATCTGGGCGTTATACTGGGTGCTAAATACTAAACGTACAAAAGATCAAATCTGTAGTCTGTTGCTTAACTTTAGTTTTGGTTTAGTCTTTATTGCTGTGTATTACTTCCTTTTTGCTGAAGTTAAAACGATAAACAGCGAAGGCTATCTATCAGCAATTTACGTGGGAGTTTTTGAAATGAGCCTGACATTTTATCTATGGCTAAAGGCGTTGCGCTTGAGTAATCGTACTGCAAAAATAAGTACACTGATTTTCTTATCACCGTTTTTATCCTTGGTATTTATCTATTTTATTTTAGGTGAGCCAATAAAACTGTCAACTATTGCTGGTTTATTTATTATTATCAGTGGATTATTCATCCAACAAAAGTTTAGGATTGAGGGGAGTTAGGCATTTTACATATAGCGCTACATTTCATTGTTCCAGCCTTTTTTGTCTTAATGTTTTTTAGACAGTCCTGGCAGCGTGCCTATACCTTAATGATGCTGACCATGCTGGTAGACCTTGATCATTTACTAGCCACCCCAATATATGATCCATTACGTTGCAGCATCGGCTTTCATCCTTTACATGGATTCTTGCCAATTGTTCTTTATGCTGCTTTTTGTTTTTATCCCAAAACCAGAATCGTAGGTATTGGTTTGATAATACATATGGCTCTGGATTCTATAGATTGCCAGCTTAATACGGGTGTCTGGTTTTACTCTTAATGCCTTAAGCAGAGCAAAAACTGCTTTAAAAATACAAATGGCACCCCCCCTAGTTTTTAGCATCAGCGCTGATGCTAAAAACTAGGGGGGGTGCCATGAATACTTTCACAGCCTCAATGCATATTTTTGTAGGCATTGACTTCTATTTCCTATTGATAATCCCTGTCACTAAAGCCATTCCAGATAGAATAATGCCTGTAGCTAGCCACATTCTTGTTGTAACTACTTCACCGAGAAGCAGATACCCCCAAAGAAAGGCAAAAATGGGGATTAAAAAAGTGACACTGGCTGTTTTTGCAGGCCCAATGTTTTTTACCAACTTGAAATAAATTATAAAAGCGATTGCAGTACAGAGCACGCCAAGGATAATTGCATATAACCATTCTAATGAGTTGATTGTGGAGAAATCTGGCAAGAAAAAGAATGAGAAAAGTAGCAGTAACAAAGATGAAAATAGCAGGCTTCCCGCTGTAGATGTCATCACAGAAACATTACTTAAATACTTTTTTGTGGTGGTAGTGGAGATACCATACAGGATCGTTGCAGTAATTCCCGCTAAAACAGGAAGCCATGATTGAATCGATAAATTGACCTTGTCCCATACCAGAAAAAGCAGCCCAAAAATGCTGATTGCCATACCTAGAAACTGCAGTCGCGTCATTATATCGCGCAACCAGATATGAGCAATCCAAGCGGTAAAAACGGGTGTCATTGCATTTAGAATTGATACCGTTCCACCCGTAAGGGTTAAACTAGCATAGGCGAGAAAACAAAACGGAATAGCAGAATTTGTGAGACCAACAAAGAGCAGGGTACGCCAATGAGTGATCAGTTCCTGTCGGCGCTCCTTCCTGATAAAGAATAGCGATAAAGATAGGGCAGCAACACTGACTCGAACGGCGATTAATGCGATAGGTCCAAATACATCGGCCGTTGCGCGCATAAAAATAAAAGAACTGCCCCAGATAGCAGCTAGTGCAATTAGCAGTAACGCATCAGATAGCTTCATTTAAATTTGTTCTCAAGTTTAATCAGGAATGCTTTACGATCCAGCCCGCCACCATAACCGGCCAGCCCACCATTTTTGGCAATAACGCGATGACAAGGGATAATAATGCTGATTTTATTATTACGGTTAGCACTGGCAACGGCGCGAAAAGCTTTCGGTTTATTAATCGCTTTTGCCTGTTCCAGATACGAGCGAGTTTCTCCATAGGGGATTTTAAGCAATGCATCCCAGGCTTGCATTTGAAAGGGTGTTCCAATGGTATCCAGAGGTACATTAAAACTTTGTAACTCACCCTCAAAATAGGCGCTAAGCTCTGTTTTAAGCTGGGTAAAGAATGGACTGATTCCATCTTCTATTTCTGTATTAAAACTTTTTTGCAGGCGCGGTAACTGCATTTCCAGTCGATTGGTATCGGTGAATTCCAATAGACAGATTCCTTTTGATGTTGCCCCTGCCAGTAATTCTCCGAAGGGAGTTTTAATAGTGCTTGTTACAATGCTTTTCATAGCAAATTCCAGAGTTGAAAGGTTAAATAGCTGCGAAAAGGACTAGCATTTTCCGGCTTGATTTTTATACCGGATTTCTGCATCGCTTTCTTTACGCCAAGGTCGCCAGCAAGATAGATATCCGGATCACTTAAGCCACGCATTTTGGCATAATCAATTGTCCAAGGACCAATGCCATTAAGGGCTAACCAGCTATCGGGTTCTTCTGGATAATCTGCCTCTAAAAAATGCTGAGCTAGGTTGTTTAGTGTTTGTTTGCGTTTTCCTGGCATTTTGATGAAATCAAATTCAGATTGAGCCATTATTTGCTCTTTTGGAAAATAAACTTTGTCATTATTAGCCTTTTCACCAAGTTCGAATATAACTGCCTTTACCAGCTTGCGCGCTGCAACAACTGATATTTGCTGACCTAAAACGGCACGGATTCCGGCTTCAAACACAGACCATGTTCCGGGTAGCCTTAAACCTTGTTCAATATCCTTGAATCCATTGGATTGAAGGCAGCTCTCGACTGCTTTAGAGTCTGTATCCAGATCTAATATACGTCGAATATTATTAGCTACGGGTTTTAAAAGCGCTAAATTATCAATTTCTATTTTTACATCAAAACGGTGCTTTTGCTGATTATGATAAGCCGTGAATTGACCTTTACAGGATGCTTCCTTATTGTCCCATGTAAACGTGCGGCCATAACTAGTCTCGTCGACCCATTCGAGACCTTCAATCATTCGAGCAGCAAAAAATCCCTGTAAGTGCTTCCAGTTGTAGGGAGGACGGTAATAAAGCTTTAACTCAAGGCTGGCATTGCTTTTTTGTGAACGCCTTACTTGCGTGGGTGTAAGTGATAACTGTTTTTTAAAACAGTCATTAAAGCGTCTAATGCTGTTAAAACCCGAAGCTAATGCAATTTCATTAATGGGCAAACTGGTTTGATGCAATAGGTTTTTAGCAAATTCACATTGCTTGTATAAAGCATAGGCTTTGGGTGAGATCCCTAAGTGTTTATCGAATAACTGTCTACAATAACGATCAGTTATGCCTAGTCTCTCTGATAATTTAAGAAGCGAATCATGTTCTAACGCTCCGTTATCGATTAGACGTTTTGCCCGAACCAGTGTGGTGCTGACGCCATTCCAGATGGGGGAACCGGGCGCACTATCAGGATGGCATCGCAGACAGGGGCGATAACCAGATTTAGCAGCAAGATGCGCGTATTGATAGTATTCAATATTTTCTTCTTTTGGCGTATTTGCAGGACAAATCGGGCGGCAGTAGATCCCGGTTGTTTTAACAGCAACAAAAAAATGACCATCAAATCGCGCATCACGAGAAAGGCGAGCCTGACGATAGGTTTCTGTATCTTTATCTAAACGGGAAGAATTTTGCATAATCCTAGAATCTTCGGTTGGACAGGGTAAAGTGTGCTGCTGTGGTGGTGTATGGCTAGACATAATTGTACAGAATGGT
>Ga0209633_10001149_pt1 | contig 28380 bp, 24 predicted proteins | sample Cruoilmetagenom1_FD_187290 | JGI IMG/M metagenome (GOLD analysis project Ga0209633, IMG submission 187290) | Oil polluted marine microbial communities from Coal Oil Point, Santa Barbara, California, USA - Sample 1 (SPAdes) (version 2) | ecosystem: Environmental > Aquatic > Marine > Oil seeps ... | reverse complement strand
GGTAGAAATACCCGTAGTATAATGATGAGCAATTCTATCTTTTAAGGTTAAAATATCCTCATCAGAGGTTTTGATACCCAAACCAGCCCTGCCACTACCGCCTTGTTCATAGGTCATCCCAATAGCACCACTATAAGTTGGATAGGTATCGCCATAACTTGGGTATAATAAATCAAAAAATTCTTTTGTAAAATACAACCAGTTATTCTTGTCAAAATATTTAGCATGGTTTTTGCCAATGGTAACTTGAAATTCACGCTGAAAATTAGTAATTACCTCATGATATGGTTCGGCAGCCGGAGCAAAATAATAGGGTGCATCAACTCCTTGTTCATGAAAATCTACGTGCACATTAGGCATCCATTTATTGTATTGCTCCAAGCGAGATTGCGATTCAATCTGTGTAGCCCATGCCCAGTCACGGTTTAAATCAAATAAGTAATGATTTGCTCTACCACCCGGCCATGGTTCATGATGTTCTTTTGAATCAGGATTTATATTATAAGGTGAATTTTGATATTGATTATACCAATTTACATAACGATCCCTACCATCAGGATTAATACAGGGATCAACAATGACAATGGTATTTTCTAACCATTTTTTGGTGTCTTTATTAGCCGGATCTATCAGGGCATACAACGTTTTCATAGATGCTTCTGTGCTAACAGCTTCATTACCATGCACATTATAACTCAACCATACTATAGCAATGTCTTCATTAGGTTCCCCTTCTATTATACCCGTAGTTTTTAAATGATCCAATCGCAGTTCTTCAAGTTTTGAAAAATTATTAGGAGAGGTAATAAAAGCTAAATGCAATGGCCGGTTCTCATAGGTTTCTCCATATTTAATTAATTTGACATTTTCATTCGTACTCGCAATATGATGAAAATATTCAATTACTTTATAATGTCGCGTAAAACGATCACCTAATTCATAGCCCAAAAAATCTTTAGGCGATTTAGATTGTGAAAATACGGTTATAGAAATTAAAAACAGTAAATAAAAGTTCAGAGGAAGGGCACTATTTTTCATTATGTAAAATTTAAAACTAACAAATATATTAAATACTGAGCCAATATGTGAATTTAAGGGATAATGACCTGCTTCTCGGTGAAAATACATTCACAAAATAATTGTCATTATAAACTATAAACAGATCTGACAAGGGTTTAATTCTCCATTGTAATCTTGTATTGATTCCGAAATTATCATTCTGATTACTATATTGTACAAAGGTTGACCAAAATATTTTTTTAGTAAAAGTAACATCAAAACGAGGGCCTACTAACCAAATGGAAGCATCAGGATAAGGATCTGGTAACTTTATATTGTCATAATTTACCTGTGCAGAGGCAAAAAAGTAAGGTTGTAACCGTAAACGAAACTGACCCTCAAAAGAAAATTTGGTACCATTATAAAAATCTCCGTAGGAAGGTTCTAGCGAATATGAAAACTTTTTTCGTAAATCTGATTGATATTCCAGTTCAAAGCTTGTATACTTATATTCACTATCTGCGGGTAGTGGAATACTTCCATCAGTATCTGTTGGATCAAACTCTTCAAACAAATACGTATATCGGTTAAACATTTCTATCTGTAGCTCAGATTGATCTCTAAAATTACTCTCCCAGCGACTGATAATAGTATAGTCAGAATTTTTAAAATTTAATTCCGGTTTCCAAATTACAATTGGGATTACACTAAAACTATGTTCACTAAAAATTCCTTTTTTCGGCCAAAATAATCGTTCGATTTGAGGGTTTATTTTTACAATATCAGTACGCCTGATAAAACCCAGATCCGAGCGAAAATTTTCACCGACATATAGACCGCTTAATCGAATTCTATAGTTTCTACTATTATATTGTGTTGAAACACCTGTAGAAATATCGTTACCATTAATATCAGGTGAAAATGATTTATGAAGATAATACTTGCCATTCCATGTATTATCTTTCGATGCTAAATTATAATCGAGTCCAAGTACCCGATTGTAACTATTATTATCATCTTCATCGTCAGCATCATCAATAAAATCATAATTTTTTGTAGTTTGTCTATTGACAAAAACGAAGTTCAAATTAGAACGGCCAAATACTCTTTGTTGTAATGCTATTACAGCGTTATTACTTGCAGCTATTTCGTTTGAAATATCTTCAGATGTTTGCATGTTCAAAAGCCCTACTCTAAGTCTATTGGTCAACTTTCCGCTTAACCTAACCCCGGCAATAATGTCATTTTCTATCGTTTCATCATCAGGGTCTTTGGCAATTCCAATACGCCGGGAAAAAAAAGGCCTTGCATCTCGATTGTCGCCGAAACTTGCAAATAAGTCACTATTTTCAACAAAAAATTGTCGCCTTTCCGGCAAGGCTATACTGAAACGTGTAAGATTTGTGACTTGTTGGTCTACTTCGACTTGAGAAAAATCAGGGTTGAATGTCAGATCTAAATTCATACTATTACCAATGGTCATTTTAATATCACCTCCTATTTTAAAAGGAGTTTCTGATGTATTATTCTCAAAGTCCTTAAAAGTACCAGTATTCACAAAAGGAATTAATGATATTGGTGATTTTGATTTCCCTAAAGGTTTTTCAAAGATCATATCACCCATATAGGCCAAACCAAAAATGGGCTGGTCTTGCGGAATGTTCATCCAGGTATTGTTTTCATTATCCTGTGTATCGAAATGATAACTATTAAAACGCCATTTTGTCTCTCCTTCTTTATATTTGAATGCAGATAACGGAATAGCCCATTCTGCAATATAATACCCATCGTATATTTTAGATTCTCCTATCCATTTTGTATCCCAGCTCGTATCAAATCCTCCAGTGCTTATACCGCCTCCTGAAATCAATGCTTCACGCAATACCCCTTGAGGATTGGTCCCAAAAAAGAAAGCATTATTGCCATCATTAAAGGTGTCAAATAATAAACTAATATTATCATTACCCCTTGCCCGAAAATCACGTCGTAATGAAGGAATGATATAATTTTTATTTTTCGCGTTCACTTTAATGCCTACATAAAGGGTCTTGTCATCAAACAACATTTGTATTGCTGTCTGTTGTTTTGCCTGTTGATTATCTGTAGGAAAATGTTGCCAGAAATTTTTGGCGGGTTCTGCTGAAGCCCATGGTACTTCATCCAATACAGCATCAATTTTTATGGGTGTATTGATATACTTTACAGTGAAGCTTTTTTGTTGTGCAACTAATTTGAAAACGGAAAATAGTACCGCTAGATAAAAGAGGGCTTTGCTTTGATTCATTCCACTAATTGACGTGCATTAAATATAGAATAATAAAATAAAACAAAAGTAATAAACTCAGTCGTTTTTATCCTTGTTCTTTGGCTGTCGTTTTGCTTGTTTGAGACTTTGATTCAGCATCCATTCGAGTTGCCCATTGGTACTGCGAAATTCATCAGCAGCCCATTTTTCAATTGCTTTGAGCATATCTTCATTTATTCGTAATGCAAATGCTTTTTTCTTTGCCATTATACTATTTTCTTACGAGGGAAATTAACTAATTTTCTATTCAAAAATTATTGATTTTATCTCTATATGTTTCTAAAATCTTCCCCACATCATTCTCCTTTTGAGTACCAAGTAATAATTTCTTACCATTCTTAAATTCAAGTTGAATGCCTTTATTTCCTCTAATATTGAGAGCCTTACCATGACCTCTTCCAAAACCTGTTTTAAATCCCCAACCACCATACTCTCTAATTGGCTTATACGCTCTTACATAACAACCCTTTACGTCGCTCCAAGATATAAATTTTTGTCTTAGGTTTAATGGAAAAAATTGATAATATATTCCTTTTTCATCAATTCTAGTTCTTAATCTGATCGATAATACCAACACAATAACTATCAACATGATTACTAATGAAATAGTCAAGCCAAGAAAAGTTTCATTATCATTATTTATATTTTCCTGACCAAAAAGAAAAGGAAATAATACAATAAAAAATGGGCTTGTTAGTAGTACAAATAACCACCATTGATTAAATCGCTGTTCTTCAATAAATACTTTCATTTAGAGAAATTTAATAATTAAATCGATTAGTTTAAACAATAGTAAAGTAAGTAAGATGATCATACGCATTGTTCTATTTTTCAATAAAATACCTGGTATTGATTATCTGTTCTTATCGCGCTCGAAGACTATTCTTGCTGAATGCTCAGCGATATGTTTAACTGTCCAACCAGCCTTCGCATATTGATTAAGAGTATCTTCTAATCGTTCATTGTTGCTGGACAAACCCATTTTCCATTTAATTACTTTGTATTCTTTCATTCTATTTTTTTAAGTTAATGTTCCAGTATTTACAACAGGCGTGGCATCTTTATCTGAACATAGAATAACCATCAAATTACTCACCATTGTAGCTTTACGTTCCTCATCCAGATCAACAATATCTTTTTTATTTAATTCATTCAATGCCATTTCGACCATACTTACGGCGCCTTCAACAATTTTATGGCGGGCAGCAACTATAGCTGTAGCCTGTTGTCTTTTCAACATAGCATTTGCTATTTCCTGGGCATATGCCAAATACCCTATTCTTGCTTCTAATACCTCTATACCGGCAATAGATAAACGTTCTTCTATTTCTTTTTCCAGGGCTTCACTCACTTCATTAACACTTGACCTAAGCGTAATATCTTCAACATGGCCTTCATCAGCAAAATTGTCGTATGGATACATGCTTGCCAGTTTTCTAACGGCAGCATCGGTTTGTACCCTTACAAAATTTTCGTAGTTATCTACATCAAAAGCTGCTTTATAGGTATCTAACACCCTCCAAACTAAAATAGTACTTATCATTACCGGATTCCCTAATTTATCATTTACTTTCAGACGTTCGCTGTCAAAATTACTGGCACGTAATGATATTTTCTTTTTGGTATAAAAAGGATTTACCCAAAATAGCCCGTTCCTTTTAATCGTACCAACATATTTACCAAACAGCAATAATACTCTTGAATTATTTGGTTGTACCATTACGAATCCGGGAACCATAAATATTGCTATTATTATGGCTAAAATATACCATAGGTTTTCCATTACCGCTATTCCATAGATACCTCCAACTAATAATATGAGAAATACAACTAGAGAAATGTAACCGTTCATTGGGACAATTGTTCTTTCTTCTTTCATGTGTTTATAATTTAAAATGATATTATTTTGATATCACAAAGATATAACTTTATTTTTTATATTTCCAATTATTTTACAATTTTTTGCCCAATTTATTTCTAACTTAGCAAAAAATATAAAATTCATGAAATTAAAATTTTTAGTCACCTTGATCGGAGTATTTGTCTCATCGATTGTATTGGCTACAAACCCGGTTTGGGGGCCAACAGGACATAGAACCACAGGTAAAATTGCAGAAAATCATTTATCTAAACGTGCAAAAAAGAAAATTGATAAGATCTTGAAAGGAGAAAGCCTGGCCTTTGTATCTACCTATGGAGATGAGATAAAATCTGATAGGAAATATAGTGAATTTTATACCTGGCACTACGTGAATATGCCATTGGATTCTCGTTATGAAAATTCGGAAAAAAATCCGAAAGGAGATTTAGTTACCGGAATCAATACTTGTATTTCGATACTTAAAGATACAAATAGTTCTGATGAGGATAAAAGATTTTACCTACGCATGCTGGTACATTTAATTGGGGATCTACATCAACCGATGCATATAGGAAGAAAAGAAGATAAGGGTGGAAATACCATCCAGGTACAGTGGTTTGGAAAAGGGACAAATTTACATAGGGTATGGGATGAAAACATGATAGAAGAGTGGAACATGAGCTATTTGGAACTGGCTGATAATGTTGAAGATCTATCTAAAATACAAATAGAATCCCTACAAAAAGGAACTGTTGTTGATTGGGTTCATGATACACACAAACTTTCAAAAATTGCATATGCCTCTGTTAAAACCGGTGAAAATCTAAAGTACAGGTATTCTTATGATCATTTTAAAATCGTACGAAAGCAGTTACAGAAAGGTGGGATTAGATTGGCGAAATTATTGAATGATATTTTTAAGTAAGGTTCAATAATATATCATACTACCTTAAACAATATTTTGTTTTTCCAGGTGGGCAATCCTGGAAATTAGATATAGTTTATTTATGGATTCCGACCTGTTGGAATGATAAGTCAATTTAACTATTCTAAGGTCAAAATCAAATCATCTTGTTTAACCATAACCCCGGCAGTCAATGTAACTGATTTTATTTTACCTGCTTTTACAGCCGTAACTGTAGTTTCCATTTTCATAGCTTCAATAATGAATAAAGGGTCATTTTCTTTTATTTTTTGTCCTTTTTTAACTAATACTTTATATAAAGATCCTTGTAATGGTGCCCCAACCTGGTTCGGATCATTCGTATCTATTTTTATAAATTCCTCTTTAATAATACCCAACTTGGAATCTTTAACTTCGACATACCTGTTTTCGCCATTAACTTTAAAAAATACCAGCCGAATACCTTCTTCATTAGGGCTTCCAATTGAAAGTAATTTTACAACAATAGTTTTACCGGGTTCCAATTCAATTAAAGCTTCCTCCCTTGGCTTCATTCCATAAAAGAAATTCTTTGTAGGCAGTATTCCTAAATTCCCATATTTTTTATACTGCTCATGAGCCTGTTCAAATACCCTTGGATACAAACTATAGGATAAAAAATCTTCAAATTCTATGGGCCGGGTAAATCCTTTTTGAAATTTCTTTTGAAACGTTTCGTACTCAGTATCAAAATCAATAGGTTTTAAATGTGCATTCGGCCTATTTTTATAGGCCTTTTTATTCTTTAATATTAGCCGCTGTAATTTTTTAGGGAATCCTCCAACAGGTTGGCCCAGATCTCCTTTAAAGAAATCAATTGCAGAATCGGGAAAAGAAATTTCGTTGCCTCTTTCCATAACCTCTTCTGGTATAAGGTCATTGGTGACCATAAAAATAGCCATATCACCGACCACTTTAGAACTTGGTGTAACTTTTATTAAATTACCAAACATATCATTTACCCGGGCATACATTTTTTTAACCTCATCAAAACGGTCTCCCAAGCCCAATGCTGTAGCCTGCGGACGTAAATTCGAATATTGTCCTCCGGGAATTTCATGTAGAAACACCTCTGCAGTACCCGATCTTAGTCCAGACTCAAAAGGATAGTAAAATTCCCTGGTATCTTCCCAAAAATTAGAAAACTCATTCAAAGTTTCAATATCAAACATATGTGCTCTTTTTTGATACTTCATCATTTCTATGATTGAGTTGAAATTAGGCTGTGAGGTCATTCCAGATAATCCGCCAAGAGCTACATCTACAACATCTACACCTGCTTCAATGGCTTTTAAATACGTTGCAGATTGTAAGGAAGACGTATCATGCGTGTGTAAATGTATGGGTAGTTTTATCGTAGTTTTTAATGCACCGACCAATTCTGTAGCAGCATAAGGCTTTAATAAACCAGCCATATCTTTAATCGCAATGATGTGTGCTCCGACGTTTTCCAGCTCTTTTGCCAGTTGAGTATAATATTTAAGATTATACTTGGTTTGACTTTTATCTAAAATATCTCCTGTATAACTTATGGCTGCTTCTGCAATACCTCCCGTTCTTTTCCTTACAAAATTTATACTTGGTTCCATTGCCTCCACCCAATTCAAAGAATCAAAAATTCTAAAAACATCAATACCATTTTCCCAGGACTTTTCGACAAAACTTTCTATTAAATTATCAGGATACGCTTTATAACCCACCCCGTTAGAACCTCTTAACAACATCTGAAATAGTATATTAGGTATCACTTTACGCAATTCTCGTAAGCGCGTCCAGGGACTTTCATTTAAAAAACGTAGGCAGACGTCAAAAGTAGCGCCTCCCCACATTTCTATGCTAAAGGTATTGGCATGGTTTTTAGCAAAACTTTCAGCTACTTTAAGCATATCATACGTACGCATACGAGTCGCCAATAACGATTGATGCGCATCACGAAAAGTAGTATCAGTATAGTGAATTTTTGTTTCTTTTTTTAGCCAATTGCAGAATTTTTCAGGGCCTAATTCGGTTAATAGATCTTTCGTTCCTTTCGGATATTCTGCCGTGTGATCATATTTTGGTATTCTAGGGTTTCTGAATACTTTGGTTGTATCCATAAACTTCACATCGGGATTACCATTTACAATCACTTCCCCTAAATAGGCAGTAACTTTAGAAGCGCGGTCTTGCGGTAATTTTATCTTAAATAATGATGGTGTATTTTGAATAAAGTTAACAGTAGCACCTCCTTTGGTAAATGTCTTATGTTGGATTACATTTTGCAAAAAATGGATGTTGGTTTTAACACCCCTGATACGAAATTCTTTTAATGCACGAACCATTTTACGCATAGCTCCGTCTAAGGTCCTTCCATGGGCAGAAACTTTTACCAACATAGAATCAAAAAAAGGGCTCACACTATAGGCCTGGTAAATACTACCTGCATCTAATCGTATCCCCATACCAGAGGCACTTCTATAAGTAGTTATGGTACCATAATCTGGAGTAAAATCATTCTGAGGATCCTCGGTTGTTAATCTGCATTGCAGCGCAAAACCGTAAGTAGATAATGATTGTTGTCCATAAATTTTTATTTGTTTGCTAGATAATTTATAACCTCCGGCAACAAATATTTGTGTTTTTACCAGGTCTATACCGGTTACCATTTCCGTGACCGTATGTTCAACTTGAATACGAGGATTAACTTCAATAAAATATACATTATCTTCCCTATCGACCAAAAACTCAACAGTTCCAATGTTATTATAATTCACTTCCGTTGCGATGGCAATTGCATACCTGTACAAGCTTTGTTTTACCGCATCCGAAACATTATGTGAAGGCGCTATTTCAACTACTTTTTGATGACGGCGTTGTACCGAACAATCCCTTTCAAATAAATGACATATAGTACCATGATTATCTGCGACAATTTGTACTTCAATATGCTTAGGGTCATCAACATACGTTTCTAAAAACATGGTGTCGTCGCCAAAAGCATTCAATGATTCATTTCTTGCCGAATCAAAATTTCGTTCCAGGTCTTCAGGTGTCCTTATAATACGCATACCTCTACCTCCACCTCCTGAAGCTGCTTTTAACATTAAAGGATATCCAATCTTATGAGCTTCTGATAAGGCAATTTTTAGGGAAGACAATTCCTTTTTATTACCTTTAATAACAGGGATATTGCATTTTGTGGCTATTTTTTTAGCTGTGATTTTGTCACCAAGCGCATCCATTACCTCTGGATTTGGACCAATAAAAATAATCTCGTTTTCCGCACAACGGCGGGCAAAATCAGAATTTTCAGATAAAAATCCATAACCAGGATGTATGGCGTCTACATCCTTCGCCTTAGCTAAACTTATAAGCCCATTTATATCTAAATAAGGCTTAAGAGGTTGGTCATCTTCACCAATTTGATACGATTCATCGGCTTTATTACGATGCTGCGAATACCTGTCTTCATAGGTATAAACAGCTACTGTTTTAATATTCAATTCAGTACATGCCCTCAGAATTCGTATCGCAATCTCTCCTCGGTTAGCAACCAGTACCTTCTTTATTTTCATTTTTTTTTATTTAATTATATAAGGATTTAGATTTTTATAATTTCGAACAATAAAATCCAAGGCACTTTTTAAAATATCACCCATATTCTTTGATTTTTTAAAATTAATGTCTCCCGTTAACTCATGTAATCCTTTTTTCAATTGTTTAATTTTGGCCGGAGTTGAAATGCTGTCATTACACATACAACTTAATAAGTCATTTAACCTTTCCTGCCCACTGGCGGCCCTCTTAGCCAATAATGATCTTTCTTCTTTTATATATTGCTCAACAGATTCTTCCTGTAAAACATTTGCTGTCATTTCCACCAATTTATTATTTTCTTTTAAAAATTGCGGTTTATAAACTTTAGGGTTTCCTTCAAAACTTTGTTGATCGAAATCCATAGCTCTAATTCTGTATTGAATTCTGTCAAAATCATGTGTTAAAACCATTACATAATTATAGGATCTCATATCTCCCAATAAACGAACAAAACATCGCTCATTAAACTTTACAAATTCCTTTGCTAAAGCTCTTTTATCTTGATCAGAACAGTTATCTAAATAATCTTCGATAAAAATATCGCCCGGTATTCCTATAATATGCTCTTCTATCAATGTATCTTGATGAACTAAAAAATTAATATGATTTGGAGATATTAAATGCTCTAACTCTAAGCCATATATTCTGGAAGCATCAGCTTTTTTTACGTATAAGAAAATATAATTATCGTTTAAAATATTACGTACTTTAATTCGAAATGGTTTGGAATTTCCGAACGTGCAAAAATCAATACTATCTATATTCAAGTAAGGAAGAATTGTATCACTGCCATCAGAGTGTAAAATGGTATATACTTTTTTTAAACTCTGTTCTATTTCATCCCGCTCATGTTCGGCAAAATAAGTACTTATCCACAAGGTGTCATTCCCGTTTTCATCATAAATTTCAACCGCTCCCTGAAAACGAAGCAGATCATCATAAAAAATAGGGATTTTTATTTTTCTGCCATGGTTTGTCAAATAATCTGACAACATTTTTGTTATAGGAAAGGCAGGTTTTTTTTTCGATATTAATTTTTGATTCATATTTAAAGTCAGTTCTAAAAATAATCTCTCTAAAGATAGAATGATTTTACCTATAAAAAAAATACCCGGTCTAAGTAGTAGTAGACTAAAATATATTTAATACTTTAACGTTAAAAACATAACCCTAAAATTAACTAAGATGAAAACGGTACGTTTTATAAAACTTTTTATACTGGTTTTATTTATTGGTTTATCAACTAATAGTAATGCTCAATATGAACCCGGGACTTTACCGGATGGGTTTGTCTATGCCAAAGAAGTAATTAAAAATTTACGTACCGATATGCGGTACTACTCATCTAACAACTTTATTGGCCAACCTATCAATGGCTATATTAAACCTAAATGCATTTTAACAAAAGAAGCTGCTGAAGCTCTGAAAAAAGTTCAGGATGAATTTGAAAGATTGGGTTTCGGCTTAATGGTGTTTGATGCTTATCGTCCACAAACAGCTGTTAATCATTTTATAAGATGGTCCAAAGATTCGACCGATACTAAAATGAAGGAGCAATTTTATCCAAATTTAAATAAAAAGGATCTGTTTGAAGAAGGGTATATTTCAGAGAAATCAGGGCATAGCAGAGGTAGTACATTAGATCTGACCATAGTATCTTTAAGAACCGGGCATATTTTGGATTTAGGAGGGCCATATGACCTTTTTGACAAACGTTCATGGGTAGAATATACAAATATTACTAAAAATCAGCGTGCTATTCGATTAATGTTAAGAAGGCGAATGCTAAAACATGGTTTTAAACCCTATGAAAAAGAATGGTGGCATTTTACCCTGGCAAAAGAACCTTTTCCGGAAACCTACTTTGATTTTCCTGTGGAATAAACATAAGAAAACCGCAACATGTGTTGCGGTTTTCTTTTTAATAAATTAGTTTATGGGGATCGTAGGTTCGTATTGACCACAATCCTCACTCCTTAGAGTAGCCAAACTTAAACCTTACTTCATTAACTGAAAGCTTCGCTTGATAAAGTTTGTCAGATCTTCTCCTTGCAATAAATTTTGCGATAACTTGGCCAGATCTAGTGCCTGATTCACATATTCAGTACGTTTGCCTTTGGCCTTGATAATTTTTTGCATTAGGTCATTATTCGTATTAACAACCAAGTTATACATTTCTGGGAAATTGTTCATTCCCATCATACCACCTCCACCGGTTGCACTCATTTCTTTCATTCTACGCATAAACTCAGGGATGGTAATAATAAAAGGATTTGCCTTAGAATCTAATGCTTCTAACTGTACCGTATATTTTTCTTTAGGTACAATTTCCTCTACGATCTCCTTCAATTTACCTTTCTCCTCATCTGTTAGTTTAGATATCTGTTCTTCATCTTTTTTAATTAGGTTATCCATAAAATCGGCATCAACACGAGCAAATTTAACCGGTTGTTTTTTATCGGATAATTCAGAATTTTCACCTTCTAATTTCTGTATTAAATGTGAAATAATAGGAGAATCTAATAACAATACTTCATAACCTCTTTCTTTGGCTTCTTGAATATAACTATGTTGTTCTTCTTTATTCGTACTATATAACAAGATCAGATTACCATCTTTATCTGTTTGAAGGTCCTTCGTTTTCTCTTGTAATTCCTCAAAAGTAAAATACGTGTCATCTACTGTAGGATATAAAGCGAATTTTTGTGCTTTTTCAAAAAATTTTGGTTCTGAAAGCATACCATATTCGATAACGATTTTAATGTCATTCCACTTTTTCTCAAATGCTGACCTGTCTTTTTTAAAGAGAGATTGCAGTTTATCACCTACCTTCTTAGTAATATAGGATGCAATTTTCTTAACGGCCCCATCAGCTTGCAAATAACTTCTTGATACATTTAAAGGAATATCAGGCGAATCAATTACCCCTCGTAGCATTTGTAAGAAATCAGGGACAATTCCTTCCACATTGTCTGTTACAAATACCTGATTTTGATACAATTGAATTCTATCTTTTTGAACATCTAAATTAGTAGTTAACTTAGGGAAATATAAAATTCCTGTTAAGTTAAATGGATAGTCTACATTTAAATGGATATTAAATAAAGGCTCTTCAAACTGCATAGGATATAACTCACGGTAAAAAGAGTTATAGTCTTCTTTCTTTAAATCTGAAGGCTGTTTTGTCCAGGCCGGATTTGGATTATTAATAATATTATCAACCGTGATCATTTTTTGATCTTCGGTTGTTTCCTTACCATCTTTGTCCTTTATGGTTTTTGGAGTATGTTTTGGATCATTAATTTCACGCGTACCAAACTTAATTGGAATCGGCATAAACTTATTATACTTTAATAAGAGTTCCCGAATTCTACTTTCTTCTAAAAACTCAGTTGAATCATCAGCTATATGCAGTATAATTTCTGTACCCCTATCTTCCTTTTTAGCTTTTTTCAAGGTGAATTCGGGTGACCCGTCACAGGTCCAATGTGCAGCTTCTTCTTTTGACACATGAGATTTTGTAATTATTTCAACCTTATCGGCTACCATAAATGCCGAGTAAAAACCGAGCCCGAAATGCCCAATAATACCTGCCCCGTCTAACTTATCTTTGTACTTGTCTAAAAAATCTTCCGCTCCTGAGAAAGCTACTTCGTTTATATATTTTTCTACTTCTACCTTTGACATACCAATACCTTGGTCTATGATATGTAATTTTTTACCTTCCTTATCAATTTTAACTTCTATTTGTGGATTACCATATTTTGCTTTGGTATCACCAACAGTTGATAAATGCTTCAATTTTAAAGTTGCGTCAGTCGCATTCGAAATTAATTCTCTTAAAAAGATCTCATGATCTGAGTACAAGAATTTTTTTATCAATGGAAATATGTTTTCAACCGAAACATTGATCGTTCCTTTAGCCATAATACTTTTTTTTAGTTTTTTAAATTTATCTATATTCTACCAGTCAAAAAAAATACCAAAATGCATTAAATGACAAGATGTCATAGAAAAGTTATTCTTTAACATTTCAATTTAAAAACATCGGACTAAATTGTTATTCAATGCATAATAAATTTATCTATATTTGAAGTTAAAATATTCAACATTATTAAATATGTACAATTCAAAAATTACCGGCTTAGGCTTTTATGTGCCTGATACCATAGTTACTAATGATGACCTGGCAAAAGTCATGGATACTAATGATGAATGGATTCAGGAGCGCACGGGTATAAAAGAACGCCATTGGATTCCTGAGGGAAGTGATGATACTTCTGCAGTTATGGGGACAAAGGCCGCAAAAATTGCAATTGAACGCGCCGGTTTGACCAAAGATGATATCGATTTTATTGTGTTTGCCACCTTGAGTCCTGACTATTATTTTCCTGGTTGTGGAGTTCTGGTACAGGATATGTTGGATATGCCCACCATAGGTGCTATTGATATTCGTAATCAATGTTCTGGTTTTATATATGCGCTTTCAACCGCTGACCAATTTATAAAAACTGGGATGTATAAAAATGTGTTGGTCATAGGGGCCGAATACCACTCTAATGGATTGGATAAAACGACAAGAGGTAGGGGTGTCACCGTAATTTTTGGTGATGGGGCCGGTGCTTGTGTTTTGTCTAGAACCGAAGAAAATAATAAAGGAATATTATCTTCTCATCTGCATAGTGAAGGAAAGTATGCCGAAAAATTGGTGGTAAAATCACCCAGTATTAAGCACTGGGTACCTGAGATTATAGATTCAAAAGGTGAAGACATTTCCTATTTCCCTTATATGGACGGAACATTCGTTTTTAAAAATGCCGTAGTCCGTTTTAGCGAAGTAATTATGGAAGGCTTACAAAAAAATAATTTACAAACAGCCGATATTGACATGCTTATTCCACATCAGGCCAATTTACGAATCTCTCAATTTATACAGAAAAAGTTTGGCTTACGAAATGACCAGATCTATAATAATATAATGAAATATGGAAATACTACTGCTGCATCAATTATTATTGCCTTAACCGAAGCTTGGGAAGAAGGGAAAATAAAGGATAACGATTTGCTAGTACTGGCAGCTTTTGGCAGTGGTTTTACTTGGGGAAGTGTTTTAATAAGATGGTAAAATTAGAATTAATAAGACTAGAAATTTAGAAATTATCTTTCTTACTTAATAATTCAAGCCTGTTAAATAATCTAATTTAGCTTTCCAAGTAGCTAGTTGCTTATTTTGATTTTCAATATTATCACGAACATTTTTTAATAATGGATTATCAGCAGAAGCATTAGAAATAAAACTAATATTATTTTCTAATTGTTGAATTTCTTTGGTAATTTCATTAATCTTTTTTCTAACGAACAATTGCTCATTATCAATTTTACGTAGATTCTCATGTAATAAGTAATCATTAATCATATTTTTAAATTTTAACATCGCAATGTCTTTCTCATCTAAATTTAACTTAGCATATAAAGTATTTATAGTTTTATTAAATTTCACATCAACATGATGCATGTTATTGGGTAGTCTACCTAACTTATGCCAATCATCGACATACGAATTGATATCTTCCAGTGTTATAGCTTCGTCTTTACTAGCCAGGCCTTTCAGGTTTTCTAATAATTCTTTCTTTTTGTCGAACGCTTCTATTTGTTCCTTATTAGCTTCATCCTGAACACCATGCAGTCTGTCAAAGTAATGATTACAGGCATCTTTAAAACGTTTCCAAATTTTGTCAGAAAATTTTCTTGGTACATGACCTATGGTTTTCCAGTCTGCTTGAATTTGTTTCATTACATCAGTAGTAATATCCCAATCCTCACTATCCTTTAATGACTCGGCCTTTTCTACAAGTGCATTTTTTTTGTTCAGGTTTTCTTGCTGTTCTTTTTTTATACTCTTATAGAAAATATTTTTGATTTTATTAAAATTACGGGTAGCATCTTTAAACTCTCCCCATACTTTATCATTGACCTCTCTGGGTACTCTACCAATCTTAAAGAATTCTTGACGTAAGACTTCTAATTCTCTGATTTTTTGCTGCCAAACCCTGTGAGAATCAATCTTATCAGTAACTAAATCAGAAATCTTATCTATTACCGCTCTCTTGAGAACTACATTATCCTCATATTTTGATTCGAGCGTTTTTTGTAATTCATGTCTTTTCTCATGAATTTTTTTTGTTGCATTGCTAAAACGTTCCCAAATAGCTTCTCTATGTTCTCTATCTACCGGACCAATATCTTCTTTCCACAACCTATGAAGTACTTGTAATTCTTTAAAAGCCTTATGTAAATCATCGTCTTTGGCTAATTCCTCTGCTTTTTCTACTAATTTTAGCTTTTCTTCCAGATTGTGTTTAAAATCTAAATCTCTAAGATCATTACTAAGATGTAACAGATCATAAAAACGTTCAACATGGTGGTGATAAGTACGCCATGTATCATTGTATTTAGTTCTTGGTATATTACCTATAGATCGCCATTTATCTTGTAATCCTTTAAACTGATTGTACATGGTTGAAGGCTCGGCATTATCAATTAAATGCTTTAATTCTTCAATAAGGGTCAATCGTTTTGATAAATTCTCTTTCTGTTCTTCCTCAACTTGTTTATAGTAACTTTGTCGTTTGGTTTTAAATTCGAAAAGCAAATCGTTATAAACAGATTTTATGGGGTTCGAATAATAAAAATCTATTTCATTCCCACCCTCAGCAATAAAAGTTTCTTTTTTTTCTTTTAGTAATTCCCCAAATTTCTGATTGAAATTTAGCTTGATCTTTTCAATATTATTCTTGATAGTTGGAATGGCACTATCTTTTAATAATCGTTGGAATTCTTTGACAAGTTGCTCTAAACTTAAGGTATTATAATCTATTGGTTTTACAACTTTTTCTTCATTGGTTGCTACCTCCCCTATTACTTCCTTCTCAGTGGGCTTTTCTTCAACAACACCCTCTTCCATATCATCACTTATTTCAACGCCCTCTTCAACATGAGGTTTTTCATCGGCAACGGCTATATCTTCTACTACTTTTTCATCGGTAACTTTTTCTTCAGCTCCTTCCTCAACATGTATCTTTTCTTCAACTACCTCCTTTTTGTCAATAACTGCTTCCTCGATCTCAATATTTTCCTTAGTCTCTTTCTGAGTCTCTGAATCCGAAGCTGATTCATTTTCTATAACTCCTTCACCTTTTGAATCTGAGTTGACAGCATTACCCTCTTTCAATGCAGGATTATCTACTTCAGAATTTGAATTTGATGTGGGTTCTTCGGTAAGATTTTCCGAATTTAAACTGTCTATATTCTCGTCTAACATTTTATGAATGTTTAAGGTTCCTCTTTCAATACAAGCGTTGAAAGATGCTAATCACATTAGCAAGATACAAAAATACTTATAAAATATAGATGTTACAATTTATATTTAGTTGCGTAAGATTGTAAAAAACTATTGGTTCCAGATCTCCCAAGATTTTTCTGCTTGCAGTTCCAACATTTTCAACCCATTGCTTATGGCAGCACCTTTTTTTTCTCCTTTAACCAAAAATCTGGTTTTAACCGGATTGTAAATAAGATCAAATAATAAATGATCATCGGTAATATCTTGATAAGGAATATCAGGACAGTTATGGATGTCAGGGAAAGTTCCCAACGGGGTACAATTAATTATAATGGTGTGATTTTTTACTATTTCTTTCGTAATGTCGCTATACGATAATTGACCTTCAACAGGTGTCCTTGAAACTATTAATGCATCAATTTCTAACTTTTTTAACACATAAATCACAGCTTTAGAAGCACCACCAGTGCCTAAAACTAACGCCTTTGTATGATGTTTTCGTAAGAGAATCTTTAAGGATTCTTCAAATCCATACACGTCGGTATTGAACCCTTTTAACTCATTGTTGGTGATCTTGATAGTATTTACCGCGCCGATTTTTGCAGCATCTTCGTCAACAGCATCTAAAAAATCAAGGACTTGTTCCTTATAAGGTATGGTTACGTTCAACCCTTCCACTCCTTTGGCAATAATTTTAGGAAATTCTTTAATATTTTGAATATCGAAATTATAATACTCATAATTATCTAACTGAAGTGTTGCAAACTTTTTCATAAAATAATTTTTAGAAAAAGAATATGAAATACTTTTACCAACCAATCCGAATTTATGCATTGCTTTTAGATTTACTTCCATAATAATCTATCCATAAAAGAATACCTATTCCAACCAAAATAAAAGTTATCGCCACCCACGTTTGGGTATTAGATATATCCGGCATATAACGCTTATAATTTTCGACTACCTTATTTCCAGTTGAATCTAATAGAAACTCCCCATTTTCAAATTTATAAACTGCTTTTTTCCAAGGCCATACCATACCTAAAGAGCCACTGATAAACCCAATAATCAATGCCGTTACTAATTGATGCCATCGTTTTAAAACATATCCTAAAATTTGCGAAGTGAAAACCAATCCAAATGCAGAGCCGGCTCCAAAAGTTGCAACTATTTTTAAGTATCGAATTCTAACCGCATCTTGCAAAAAATCAAAATTACCCGAAAAAACATCGATAATACTTCTGTATAGCATATTTACAGAGTCTACCAGCAATAACACATAATTACCCAGTAAAATCAATATAAACGAACCTGATAACCCTGGTAATGTCATACCTGATACACCGATAATTCCGCAAAAGAAAACAAACCACAAATTGTCATTTTCTTTTGCCGGATTCATAAAACTAATAGCCACACCTAATACAATGCCTATTGCAATACCAATAACATTTTTAAAGCGCCAATCATTAAACTGCTTACCTATATAATAAATAGAACCGATGATCATTCCGAAAAAAGAACTCCATACGTATAATTCGTAATTTTTAATTAAATAGTCAAGAAGTAGCGACACACTAAAGTAACTAAAAATACTACCTCCAAAAATCAATAACAAAAACTGAGCATTTGTATATTGAATAAAACTTCTGAATCTGCCATTAAAAAATAATTTAAAAGCTTTACCATTGACTTTTTGCAGCGAATAGATCAACTCTTCGTAAAAACCGGTAACAAAAGCCACTGTACCACCCGAAACTCCAGGAACCTTATTGGCACCACCCATAGCCAGTCCTTTTATAAAAAGGAAAATCTTATCAGAAAAATTCCGTTCCTTAGCCATCTTCTAGTTCGTTTTAATGGTCGCTGATTTTTCCAACAATACAATTACAAGAAAGCCTATAATTGCTAAAAAAGCAGCCCCTAATAATTCCGCATCACCTTGATATGCAAATGGTGATATGCTCTCTTCCTGAATTATTTTTAATTTACCATTGATCACTTCTGATTTTAACACGCTTTTCCATGGCCAAATTTTATTTAGAGAGCCCAAAATAAATCCAGTTAAAACGGCAAGTGTTAAGGTATGGTATTTATCAAATAGCCATTTTAAAAGACGTGAAAAAGTTAACAATCCTACAACGGCTCCTGAAATTAATAATAAAATAGTTTTAAAATCCCAATTATGTAAGGCATCCAAAGCTAGTTTGTACGCCCCTAATATTAATAAAATAAAACCTCCTGAAATTCCAGGTAAGATCATTGCGCAAATAGCCAAACTACCCGCGACAAACAGAAATATATTTGACGTATAATCACCTACCAGTGGCGGTAAAATAGTTATATAATAACCTATGCCCGTTCCTATCAAGAGCATGAGAATGGCCATAAAATTCCATTTTTTAATTTCCTTAGCCACATAGATAACACTCGCTATTACCAAGCCGAAAAAAAAAGACCAAACCAAAATAGGTTCATTTTCGAGTAACCATCGAATCAGTTTTGCCAACGAAAGAATACTAAGGCCAATGCCTATTAATAATGAAAGTAAAAAATTACCATTTACAGACTTCCACATAGCTTTAAAGCCTGCTGACTTTAATATTTTTAATGCATTGAAATTCACAGCATTGATACTTTCTAACAATTCTTCATAAATACCTGATATAAAAGCTATGGTACCGCCTGAGACTCCCGGGACAACATCTGCAGCGCCCATGGCCATACCTTTCAGAGAAATAATTAGATATTCTTTAAAATTTCGTTGCATACATTAATTTTAGCTTCCAAAGATAGTTAAATTGTACTACCAATTTGATTTTGAAACAGCGTAAAATTCTACTGAATTATTTTTTGCCAGATCGAGATATAATGCGTTGGTATAATCGCAATTATGCCAACGTATTTTAAGAAAATATTCGTGAACCTGATGAGGACAGACTGGGAAGAAACCGAATAATACCAATTGAAAGATTAATTTGTCTAACTTATCAAAACAATGTCGAAAAATTATGGTTTCGCATGAATTTTACCAAGACATAGTAGTAATTTACGAACTAAGAAATAGTCTTTTAACCTGCTTTAATTCAAAAACCTGAGGATATAATTCCTTGAAAGTAATATGATAGTCATAATCTATGGCGACGGCACTTTTTATTAATTGTAAACCAAGCGATTCTTTTTGTATTAAAAAATACAATCCACCTAAACGATATTCTATTTCAGCAAAATCTTTATACAGTTCTTTGGCTCTATGCAATACCTCAATAGCATCATTAAAATCGCCCAAATAATGTAAAACATCTGTTAAAGCAATAAAAACATCCAAGGTATAATTTTCTAGATCTAAACATTTTTGAAAGCCTTTGCACGCTTCTTCAAAAAGATCTATCTTCAAATTAATATTAGCATATTTAATCCAATAAACTGAATTTTTATCATCAATATGAATTGCTTTATTGATAAAATATAATGCCTTTTGGTAGTTTTTGTTTTTGATATATAAATCTGTTAAAGCCAACCATCCTTTATCCAATAATGGATCTTCTTTAACCGTTTGATTAAAATACTTTAAGGCTTCTTTTTTATTGCCCAATTTTTCATAACACTTACCAATTCTCAAATAAGAAAAGGCTGTTCCATCATCTAAATCTAGTGTAATTAAATAGCCAGCGATGGCTTCTTCAAACCTCCCTAACTCTTCAAGCGTCTTTGCTTTTTCAAGGTAAGCACCTATAAAATATTCATCAATTAAAATAGAATAATCAAAAGCTTTTAAAGCTTCCTTATAATTTTCAATGATATAATATTGTCTCCCCAATTGATGCCAGGCAATTTCACTATACGGATCCTTATTGATATATTCCAACAAATAATCTATAGCTTCATGATGCTGTTCGAGCATATCGAAACAATAAATCACATTGTATAAAGACGAATAGTCTTCAAACTCGACTTCCAGGCACTTGGCAAAATTCAAACGAGCAGTATCAAATTCTTCTAGATACAAATACTCCATACCAATTAATGAACGAATATCCACCTCGTCATCAGTGTACAACAACGCAATGTTCAAAGCTTCAATAGCTTCTTTATGCAATTCTTTTTTAGATAATAGTGTTGCTTTATGTAAATGAACCTGGTCGTTTAGAGGTTCAATTTCTTCTAGTTCAAGCAATAATTTTTCAGCCTTATCCAATTTGTCTTCATATAATAATACCTCAACATGAGCTAGTTTAAGTGATACAGATGTAGGGTGTTGTTTGAGGCCTAATTCCAATGCTTTTTTCGCCAAAGACATTTTACCAATATTCATATAGTGCAAAATAATTTCTTCGAATTCAACGGAGTCAAAAAAATAAACACTATTTGTTTTCAACATTGACTCAAATTTTGAGAACGGCAAATCATTGTCATTAGTTGGAAATAGATCCATGAAATTTAAGGTTTTCTTGCTGAAATAAAAGTAGTATAACTAATTTTTTGATTGAAATAGCTAGTGAAATGTTGTTAACAATTTAATTAACACGTAGCATGCTATTTAATGTGTCAAAAAAAAATGTACTTTTGTATTCCAAACAATGTTTGGTCTGCCTTATGGTAAAAAAGACGTTACTTAACGCAAAAGATATCCATATCATTCTTCATCGATTGGCATGTCAACTGATTGAAAACCATACTGATTTCTCAAATACTGTTTTGATTGGCCTGCAGCCAAGAGGTGTTTTTCTTGCGAACCGATTGATACAAATCCTACATAAAGATTATGCGATTTCTAACATAAAATCAGGACAATTAGATATTACTTTTTACCGTGATGATTTTAGAAGACGTTTAGAGCCTTTAGAGGCTAGTAATACCGATATTGATTTTATTGTTGAAGATAAAAAGGTGGTTTTTATCGATGATGTCCTCTTCTCGGGAAGAAGTACAAGATCTGCTTTGACTGCTATTCAATCTTTTGGAAGACCGGAATCAATTGAGCTATTAGTATTGATTGACAGGCGTTTTAGCAGGCATTTGCCTATCCAACCAGACTATAAAGGAAGGCAGGTTGACGTTATCAATTCTGAAAAAGTAAAAGTTTCCTGGCAAGAAAATGATAAAAAAGATGCCGTATATATTTTAAGTGATAATTAAAATGAAACAATTAAGTGTAGCACATGTATTAGGAATTAAATATCTTAAAAAAGAAGATATAGACCTTATTTTTAAAACTGCTAATCACTTTAAAGAAGTAATAAACAGGCCTATCAAAAAGGTACCTTCATTAAGAGATATTACTATTGCCAATTTATTTTTTGAAAACAGTACACGTACAAAGCTTTCTTTTGAATTGGCCGAAAAAAGGCTTTCTGCTGATATTATCAATTTTTCAGCCAGTCAATCATCGGTAAAAAAAGGAGAAACATTAATAGATACTGTCAACAATATCTTGTCAATGAAAGTAGATATTGTAGTGATGAGACACCCGAGTGTGGGCGCAGGTGTTTTTTTGTCAAAACATGTAGATGCTAAAATTATCAATGCTGGTGATGGTGCACATGAACATCCTACACAAGCATTATTAGACTCTTATTCAATTAAAGAAAAACTCGGTGTTGTAAAGGGCAAAAAAGTAGTTATTATCGGTGATATTTTACATTCGAGAGTAGCTTTATCAAATATATTTGCATTGAAATTACAAGGTGCTATTGTAAAAGTATGTGGACCAACAACCCTCATTCCTAAATACATTTCGAGCTTGGGTGTAACAATTGAAACCAATCTTAAAAAAGCATTGGAATGGTGTGATGTAGCGAACGTATTAAGAGTTCAACATGAGCGAATGGATATTAACTATTTTCCGTCAATACGAGAATATACCCAGCTTTTTGGCATTAACAAGCAGCTTTTGGATTCAATTGGCAAGGATATTGTTATAATGCATCCCGGACCAATAAACAGGGGTGTGGAAATTACAAGTGACGTAGCAGACTCTAATCAATCTATTATTTTAGATCAGGTTGAAAATGGAGTAGCCATTAGAATGGCTGTTATTTATTTATTGGCTCAACAGATTAAAAAATGAGTTTATAGCAAGGTATGATTATAGAAAAAACTGAAATAGCAACTATCTTTAAAGATGAGAAAAAATCGATAAAAAATTTTTTTAAAGATTTTTCAGAAAATTATAGTAGCTTTGCAAATGATAATATAATTATTGAATTTTCTGACAATAAAGGGGAAGAAAAAGAAAATAGCTTATTATTTTTACAATATTCTGAAGAACACCGAAATAATGGCATGTCTTTTGTAATAGTTATCAACGGAATCAATACAGATGATTTTCCGGATGAAATGATCATAGTTCCAACAATTACAGAAGCAAAAGATATTATAGAGATGGAGAATATTGAAAGAGATTTGGGATTTTAAATGCAAAAATAGCTTATGGTAAAAAAACTACTCTTATTTATTTTTTTGGTTATAATTTCTTCAACTGTTTTTTCGCAACAGCAAGAAGGTAATACCGTTGTAGGAGATTCTACAACAGTAATAAAGAATATTGTTGCCTCACCTAATCCTTTTAGTGTAACAACTAAAATTAAATTTTATACCGATGCTGTTTATGAAATAGAATTTTCGGTTAAAGATCTTATCGGTAATATTGTATATTTTAAAAAATACAACACTAAGATCGGGTTTAATACCATTTCTTTCTACCGAGATAAATTAGGTTCAGGCATTTATATTTATTCAATTAAAACCAATACTGAAATTATTTCTAAACGTATTGTTGTCAAATGAGCATTAGCTTAACCATATTAGGTTGTCATTCTGCTACGCCAAGAACATTTGCGCATCCAACATCACAGTTTTTAGAAATAAATAACAGGCATTTTTTAATTGACTGCGGAGAAGGCACTCAAACTCAACTTAGAAAATACAAAATTAAATTCTCCGCTATTAACCATATATTTATCTCACACCTGCATGGGGATCATTTTTTTGGGTTAATAGGCCTAATTTCTACTTTTGGTTCGTTAAACAGAACTAAAGCACTTCATATTTATGGACCGAAAGGCATTAAGGAAATTATAAATCTACAACTAAAACTTTCAAAATCCTGGGTGAGTTATGGCCTCATTTTTCATGAATTAGAAGGTACAAATAGTGAACTCATTTTTGATGATGAAAAAGTTGAAGTCCATACCATACCTTTAAATCACAGGATCTACACGAATGGTTTTTTATTTAAGGAAAAAATTGGCGAACGAAAATTGAACATTGAGGCAATAAAAGAAAATCCTGAGATCGAATTTTGCGATTATCAAAACCTCAAAGACGGAAAAGATTTTACAAAAGAAGATGGTAAAGTTCTAAAAAATACAACGCTGACTTTTAATCCGCATAGACCTTTGAGTTATGCCTATTGTAGTGATACTACCTATAAACCGGATATCATTCCGCTAATTAAAAATACCGATTTATTATATCATGAATCTACTTTTTTAAACGACAAAAAAGAATTGGCCAAAACCACAAAACATGCTACCGCTGAAGAAGCCGGAAGTATCGCAAAAAAGGCAAATGTTGGCCAATTAATTTTAGGGCATTATTCCAGTAGATATAATGATCTAAATTTATTCAAACTAGAAGCTGAAACAGTTTTTGAGAAGGTAATCTTAGCTAAAGAAGGTAAAATTATCAAGATCGATACCAAAGTTCCTGATGAGTTAATTATTGCGCACCAAAACTAATATTGATTTGTAGCCAATAAGACCAAAGTGCAAGCGACTTCGGTATAAATAGAATGTTTCTCTAAAATCTCTTTAAATTCATAATTCACAGTACCGGGATTAAAAATAACCCTTTTTGGATGTAGCGAAAGAACATAATCATAAAATGAGGCCTGACGTTTTGGGTTAAGATATAATGTAACCGTATCAACACCCTCAAAAAAAGGTGTTCCAATTTCTATTCTCACCCCAGCTACCTGACCATTTTTTAAACCAACTGCCACAACATCATATCCTTTATTCAACAATCTTTTCGTAGCAATATTGGAATATCTATCTTCTTTTAAGGAAGCTCCAAGCACCAACGTTTTTTTGTTCATGTATTTACAATGTTATTGCAAATGTGAAAAATAAATATCAAAATCAAATCAAATTCATAACATTTAACCACCAAAATTTGCACTTAATGCTTTTTTTTTATGATATTGCGACTCAGAAACTCAAAATCTAACTCAATTTATCATGAAGAAAAAACTGCTTTCATTGCTTTTTTTACTAATTCCATTTATAACATTTGCCCAAGAAATTGCTGAAAAAGGATTAGACCAACGTATTGATGAAGGGTTTAAACCATTTTCAGATAGAGTTTCTAAAATCATATTTTTTGAAGTATTTGAAGGTGTTCCTTTCGTATTGATGTTACTGGTTGGAAGCGCTTTGTTCTTTACTATCTATTTCGGCTTTGTAAACATTAGGAGATTTCCGACCGCCATTAATGTGGTTAGGGGAAAATATGACGAGGTTGAAGGCGGCCATGAAGCAGCAGATACTTCTATGACGATCGATGGTGATATCCGTGATACGATCAGAGATGAAAGTAAAGATGGAGAAGTCACGCATTTTCAAGCACTGGCAACGGCTGTTTCAGGCACTGTTGGTAATGGTAATATAGCCGGTGTTGCATTGGCCATTGCATTGGGTGGACCCGGGGCTACCTTTTGGATGATTATTTGCGGACTCTTAGGTATGTCAACAAAATTTGTAGAATGTACCCTTGGTGTTCAGTATCGGGATGTTGGTGAAGATGGTACCGTTTATGGAGGGCCCATGTATTATATCAGTAAAGGCCTAAAAGAAAAAGGGTTTACTATTCTGGGGAAAATAGCCGCTGTATTCTTTGCTGTTTTCTGTATTGGTGGTTCTTTTGGCGGTGGTAACGCAGCACAATCAAACCAAGCTACCATCGTTTTAAAAGACTTGATGGGCTTAGAAAGCACCGCAGCAGGATTTTGGATAGGAGTAACTTTAGCTATTTTAGTTGGTATCATTATTATTGGAGGCATTAAAAGAATTGCATCCGTTACTGAGAAAATAGTGCCATTTATGGCAGTTTTGTATTTGGTGGCATGTCTTTATATTATCTTAAGTAACTTCTCTTTAATTGATAATGCAATAAGCTTAATCATAACTGAAGCGTTCAACCCTACTGCTATTGGAGTTGGAAGTATCATAGGTGTGTTATTGGTCGGATTTAAAAGAGCGGCATTTTCGAATGAGGCCGGTGCAGGTTCGGCTTCTATTGCCCACTCTGCTGTAAAAACAAAATATTCAGCATCTGAAGGATTAGTGGCATTGCTCGAGCCATTTATTGATACGGTAGTAATCTGCACGATGACTGCTTTGGTCATTATTATCTTTAATTTTGGTGGTGCTTTCCAATATGGTGGAGATGGTTCCGGTGCTGTTCTTATTGATGGCCTATCATATGAAGGTGCAGGAATTACCTCAAAGGCTTTCGCACAATACATTCCATATTCAAATGTATTTTTAACGGTTGCTGTTGTATTGTTTGCAGTATCTACCATGATCTCCTGGTCATATTATGGTTTGCAATCCTGGAAATATTTATTCGGAAGAGGAAAAACAGCTGATTTAACCTATAAGTTCTTATTCCTGACATTTGTGATCATTGGAGCAGCTGCAAGTATGAAATCTATCTGGGACTTCTCAGATGCAATGATATTTGCAATGGTATTCCCGAATATGATTGGGTTATTCTTCCTGTTCCCTATTGTTAAAAAACAATTAGCCAGGTATTTAAGTGCCATTAAAGCTTCTAAAGAATAAGAAGCATTTTTAAATATGAAAAATTATAAATCCCATTTCTGGTATTCAAGTAGCCAACGAAATGGGATTTTCTTTTTAGTACTGCTTATTATAGTTTTGCAACTTATTTATTTTTTTGTCGACTTTTCAGTAAAAGATCCAACTAATTTGAATTCAGATGAAATCGTTCGATTTCAACAAGAAATAGATTCGTTAAAAGCAGTTGAATTAGAAAATAGAAAGCCTAAAATTTACCCTTTTAATCCGAGTTTTTTAACCGATTATAGAGGGTATAAACTTGGATTGTCTACCGAAGAAATTGACAGGCTCTTAGAACATAGGGCAAAGGGCCAATATATCAATTCGGCTAAACAATTCCAGCAGGTTACCCAGGTCAGTGACTCATTATTAGAAACCATTGAACCCTATTTTAAGTTTCCTGATTGGGTTGTTAAAAAAAAGCAATCTAAAAACAATAATGTCACGTTGAGCGCAGTCGAAACGCCTACTCATTTCACAGTAAAAGACATTAATTCCGCAACTGTGGAAGAATTAAGAGTTGTTAAAGGCATCGGCGAAAAACTGTCACAACGTATCATAAAGTACAGGAATAAATTGGGTGGTTTTTTAATGGATGAACAACTCTATGAAGTTTATAATTTAGACCCTGCTGTTGCCGACAAGGTGTTGGAGAGGTTTCCAATTATGAATATCCCGACTTTCGAAAAGATCAATGTTAACACGGCAACCTTCAAAGAAGTACTTTCTATCGTCTATATTGACTATGAATTGACCAAAAAAATATTCAATCATAGAGATGAAGTCGCCGAATTGCAATCACTTGAAGAATTAAAGAAAATTGACGGATTTCCGTTGGAAAAATTTGATAGAATAGCCTTATATTTGGAAGCTAAATAAATGCTACCCATGAATACATTATATTTTACTGAAGAACATGAATCATTCAGACTAAGTTTTAAGGAATTTCTACAAAAAGAAGTAGTTCCTCATATTGAAAAATGGGAAAAAGAAGGAATTATCGAACGTTTCATTTGGAAGAAATTTGGTGACATGGGTTATTTTGGACTCAACTCACCGGAAGAATATGGCGGTTTAGGCCTGGATCTTTTTTATACTGCAATATTTTTAGAAGAACTTCAAAAAATAAATTCAGGTGGATTTGCAGCTGCCATGTGGGCACATGCCTATTTGGCAATGACCCATGTAAATAAAGAAGGAAACGACCGTATAAAAAAGGCATATCTTACCCCAAGTATAGAGGGTGATAAAATTGGTTGTTTATGTATTTCAGAACCCTTTGGTGGTTCAGATGTGGCAGGTATGCGCACAACAGCAGTAAAAAAAGGAGATACATATGTCATCAATGGATCTAAAACATTTATAACCAATGGTTTTTATTCTGATTATATGGTGGTAGCAGCTAAAACCAATCCCGAATTGGGAAATAAAGGCATGAGTATTTTTATCATCGATAGTAATACCCCAGGTATTTCTGTAACCAAGCTC
>Ga0209633_10001148_pt1 | contig 28388 bp, 23 predicted proteins | sample Cruoilmetagenom1_FD_187290 | JGI IMG/M metagenome (GOLD analysis project Ga0209633, IMG submission 187290) | Oil polluted marine microbial communities from Coal Oil Point, Santa Barbara, California, USA - Sample 1 (SPAdes) (version 2) | ecosystem: Environmental > Aquatic > Marine > Oil seeps ... | reverse complement strand
CCGGAATTAAAGTCAGCCAGCGTCGCCATGCCGTTTGAAGGTGATTACACACAGGAAGCCTATGCCCAGCAGATGATCAATGAATATAAGGAAGCCGGTGTCGAGGCGAAAGATGTCTTTGCCCAGTCATTTAACCTGAATGATGTCCTTTACTGGATCAACAACGAAGCGGCCTTTGGTAAACAGGCGGTCTTCCTTGACGACATTGATGCCGTCAGTGAAGGTTATCCGTCCCTGGCTGAATTTGAAGCACTCAAGGCACAAGGCGTCAATTTCATTGCCCCGGCCATGTGGGCCCTGCTGGATATCAACGCCTATGATGAGATCGTAGCTTCATCTTATGCCGTCAATGCAAAAGCGGCTGGCCTTGATATCATCACCTGGACCCTGGAACGTTCCGGTCTGTTGAAGAATGGTGGCGGCTGGTACTACCAGTCCACTACACCCGTCATCAACAACGATGGTGATATGCTGGAAGTGCTGGATGTACTGGCACAGGATGTCGGTATCAAAGGTATTTTCTCCGACTGGGCATCCACAGTTACCTATTACGCCAACTGCAAGGGACTGTAAGTCCATCTCAAACCAGACAAAAGGGCCAGCCGTTGCTGGCCCTTTTTTTTATTCCACTAAAGCTTCATCAAAACTTCACCATTCAGTCATCCTTTTTCCATGCCCACGGCCTATTGTCACATCACATCTTAAAAAACCAATAACCCCGGAGGGAGTCTTAATGACATCATCAATTTCTATTCTGCACCAACGTCTGCTTGCCATGACGGCGGGTGTCCTGTTGGCCTTGCCCGCTGCAGCCAGCGATCATCAACATGGCCCGAGTGTTTGCGGCCATATTGAAAACGATAGTCTGGAATTACGCGCCCAGGCGGGTACACGAAGCTTTTGGCAGGACCATCGCGCCGCTAATCCGGAAGCCTGGGTCCGTTTCAAGATCCTCGGCTTCAATGACTTTCATGGTCAACTGGAAGCCCGTAGCTTGTTTGGCCGCCCGGCCGGTGGTGCTGCCGTGCTTGCCAGCTACTTACAGGCTGAAACAGCGGAATCAAAAAACGGCGCAATCATTGTCCATGCCGGTGACCATGTCGGGGCGACCCCGCCTGTCTCCGCCTTGTTGCAAGACGAACCATCCATTAGCTTTTTAAACATGCTGGGCAACAAGTATTGTCGTTATAACGAACGGGATAATAATGATAAGTTCGATAAAGACGAGCGCTTTCATCCCCAATGCAATCTGGTCGGCACCCTCGGCAACCATGAATTTGATGAAGGCGTGACCGAGATGCAGCGCCTGATCAACGGTGGCACGCATACCGATGGGCCTTTTCTGGATACCGATTACGAGGGGGCAAGCTTCCCCTATGTCGTCGCCAATGTGGTCGATGAACAAACCGGCAAACCCATCCTGCCGCCTTATGTTATTAAAAAGGTACGCGGTCAACAGATTGCCTTCATCGGTATCGTATTAAAAGACACGCCCACCATTGTTACCCCAACAGGTGTGGCCGGGGTAAAATTCCTCGATGAGGCCACGGCCATCAACAGTTATGTCCCCGAACTGAAAAACAAAGGTGTCCGCGCCATCGTCGTCTCCATCCATCAGGGCACCAGTCAGCAAAGTTTCAGTGGCGCCACAGGCCCTGAACCACGGGATATCGGTGGCTCTATTGGCCCCATCATCAACGAACTGGATGATGAGATCGACGTGGTCGTTACCGGCCACTGGCATCGTTTCACCAATGCCCTGGTCGCCAACAAGAACGGTAAACTGATGCTGATCACCCAGGCCTTCTCCCGTTCCACCGCCTATGCCGATATCGATGTCGCCATCGATCCAGCCAGTGGTGATATTGTGGAAAAATCCGCCGAGATCGTCACTACCTGGGGGGATACCGGTCCGGGTCTTACGCCTAATCGACAGGTGGCCCAACTGGTCAGCGAAGCCGTCACCACCGTTGAACCCCTGGTCAATCGTGTCATCGGCACGGCCGCCAGCAACATCACCCGCAGTGAAACCACCGCCGGTGAATCGGCCCTGGGCAACCTGATCGCCGACGCACAACGCGCCGCCATGGGAACCGACATTGCCTTCATGAATGCAGGCGGCATCCGTGCCGATCTCCCTGCCGGGCAAGTGACATGGGGGGATCTGTTCACTATCCAGCCGTTTAACAACGACCTGGTGAGGATGGACCTGACGGGCCAGCAGATCGTCAACCTGCTCAACCAGCAGTGGGCCGGCCAACCTTACCCGCGGATCATGAAACCTTCCGGAATCAGCTACAGCTGGAAAGAAAACGATCCGGTCATTTTTACCGATAACACGGTGGATGTGGGCACGATTCGAATCAACGGCACGCCGATCGATCTGGCAGCGACATATAGCGTCACGGTCAACAGCTTCATGGCCGCCGGTGGTGACAACTATACCATCCTGCCCGAAGGGACCAACCGCGTCATCGGCCCGGTGGACCTGGATGCCCTGGTCGCCTATATTGAGGCGCAGCCCCAACCATTTACGGCTGTCATTGAAGGACGTCTGCAGACCACACCTTAAATAAACCCTGTCTCAACAAAGGGCCGGTTTCGACCGGCCCTTTTCACTTTCTGTCATATTTTTATAACAATACTGTAACAATCAGTGGTTATGGTAAATACAAAATATTTTATTCATCTAAACAAGCAAACCGGGAGTCATTCAATGTTAAAGAAAATTTACACCTTACTTGCCACCATGCTCATGCTCAGCGCCTGTGCCAGTACCGGTTCATCGTCCAGTTCTGACGATATGAGCATCTATGAAGTCCACAAAAAAGGCCGCATTCATGTCTTTTATGATCGCAAGGAATTCAAGTCGTTCATGAAGGTCGGTGAAACCACCTTCCGCCTGACCCGCATCGGCGCCGGTCCCAAGGGTGAAACAATGGAATTTGGCCTGACCAAAAAGGACAAGAAAAAACCCGGCAAGGTTGCCGCTATCAAACTGTATGACGGAAAAATCAAAGCCGGTGATGATTTTTATGCCGAGATGTACAAAAACGGCCGTATCTATGTTTTCAACAACTTCAAGGACATGGAAACCGTACGCAACTTCGGGCATCCCAACTACTTTTATATGTCTGTCGGCACCGGACCCAAGGGCGAAACCGTGGTCTATGTCCTGAACAGCAAAAACAAAAAGAAAAAGCCAGTTGGACTTATCGACGAATTCAAGTCACGTAACAGTTAAATCACACCAAAGCAAAACAAAAAGCCCGCTACTCGCGGGCTTTTTTATGAATCAGGTGTGTATTCATATATCTATTTCTTCACTTCCTTTTCCATTTTCTCGATACCAGTATGGCGCACGTCCTTGCCTTTCACCAGATAGATAATATATTCGCAAATATTCTTTGCATGATCACCAATACGTTCAATGGCCCTTGCGGTCCACATTACATCGAGCATACGGGTAATAGATCGCGGGTCTTCCATCATGAAGGTTAGGGTCTGGCGCATGATCCCATCGTATTCATGATCCACCTTCAGATCCTGTCGCGCAACTTCAACAGCGGCTTCGGCATCCATACGGGCGAAGGCATCGAGGGCATCGTGCACCATTTGCGCAACCAGTTCACCAATGTGGCGCAATTCGCCATACTGGTTTTTGGGACGTTCCTTTTCCGCCAGACGCAGACCCATGCGGGCGATACGCTCAGCCTGATCACCGATACGTTCCAGATCGGTAATGGTCTTGATGACGGCAATCATCAGACGTAAATCTGAAGCTGCTGGCTGACGACGGGCAATGATGTGGGTACATTCTTCATCGATAGCCACCTCGGCACTATTGACCTTGACGTCATTCTCGATCACGTCTTCGGCCAGTTTGGTATCGCCATCGGCCAATGAGGTAATCGCCTGGGTAATCTGTTGCTCTACCAGGCCACCCATGGCCAACACACTGTTTCGCACATCTTCCAGCTCGGCATCAAATTGTTGTGAGATATGATGTCCCCGATTATCCATTTTTTATGCCCTCTAAATATTCTTAACCGTAACGACCGGTAATATAATCTTCGGTCTGCTTCTTGCCGGGATTGGTAAAGATCCTGTCGGTATCACCAAATTCGATCAGTTCACCCATATACATAAAGGCAGTGTAGTCTGATACCCGCGCCGCCTGCTGCATGTTGTGGGTGACTATTATAATAGTATAGTTATTTTTCAGTTCGTGGATGAGCTCCTCAATCTTCAGGGTTGAGATCGGGTCCAGGGCCGAAGCCGGTTCATCCAGCAGCAAGACTTCCGGCTCGATGGCAATTGCGCGGGCGATCACCAGGCGTTGCTGCTGACCACCGGACAGGCCCAGGGCGCTATCATGCAAACGATCCTTAACCTCATCCCATAATGCCGCCCCGTGTAGTGATTTTTCCACCGCTTCATCAATCAGGCGGCGGTTTTTCACGCCCTGCAAACGCAGACCATAGGCCACATTCTCATAGATCGATTTGGGGAAGGGGTTCGGTTTCTGAAATACCATGCCGACCCGGCGGCGCAGATTAGCCACATCGACCTGCTTGTCATGAATATTTCCGCCATCGAGGGTAATCTCACCCTCAATCCGACAGATATCGACCAGATCATTCATGCGATTGAAGCAACGCAATAAAGTTGATTTACCGCAACCACTGGGACCAATGAAGGCCGAAACCCGTTTTTCGGGCAGGCGGATACTGATGTCTTGCAGGGCCTGCTTTTCACCATAAAAGAGATCCAGTGATTTCGTTTCCAGACAGATGTTCTCATCGTTGATGTTCATCGTCTGTTGTTTACGATCCAGCGCATCCAGATTGATGCCGTGTGTTAAACCATTTTGGGACGCCATGAAGACTACCTCAATACCATTATTAAATTCATCTTACGATTCCATACCCTTGTACTGTTCGCGCAAACGATTGCGAATATAGATCGCGGCCAGGTTCAAAATAACAATCACCACCACCAATAATAACGCGGTGGCATAGACCAGCGGTCTTGACGCCTCGACATTGGGACTCTGAAAACCGACATCATAGATATGAAAACCCAGGTGCATGAATTTTCGATCCAGATGCAGGAAGGGTGCATTACCATCCAGCGGTAAGGACGGCGCCAGTTTGACCACACCGACCAGCATGAGGGGTGCCACTTCACCGGCGGCGCGGGCAATGGCCAGGATCATGCCGGTCATCATGGCCGGGGTGGCCATGGGTATCACGGTACGCCACAAGGTCTCGGCCTTGGTTGCCCCAAGGGCCAGTGAACCTTCCCGAATGGCACGCGGGATACGCGACAGGCCTTCTTCCGTTGCCACAATGACAACGGGCACGGTGAGGATGGCCAGCGTCAATGAAGACCAGAGTATGCCCGGTGTGCCAAAGGTCGGTGCTGGCAGCGCCTCCGGATAAAACAGTTGATCGAGATTGCCACCGAGGAAATAGACAAAGAAACCCAGACCGAATACACCATAAACAATCGACGGTACACCGGCCAGATTATTCACGGCGATACGAATGGTGCGCGTCAACGGCCCCTGTTTGGCATATTCACGCAAATACACCGCCGCGATCACACCAAAGGGGGTGACCATCAGCGACATAATCATGACCATCATTACCGTACCAAAGATAGCCGGGAATATCCCACCCTCGGTATTGGCCTCGCGTGGCTCATCGGAGACAAACTCCCATAGCCTGGCGAAATAAAGACCGATCTTGCCAAACACGGACAAGTCGTTTGGCATGTAGGCACGCACAATCTTGGCCAGGGGAATATCGACGGTCCGGCCATCCATCACCTCGGCCGTCAAGCTGTCGCGATTAATCGACTGATAAAGTTCATTCAACTGTTTTTGTAAAACTTGATACTCTGTTTGCAGCTGTTGACGTTCGGCGACAATGACCTTGAGGTTTTCAGGCGAGTCTTCACCATCCAGTTCCAGACGGCGTTTTTCCAGACGCAGATCTTCGATGGCGTAGTTGACATCACCGATGGCGCCCTTTTCAATATCACGTATCTGCTCGAATATCTCAAGGGCGCGATCCAGGCGCTGTTGCAGTTCCACCCAACTCTGTTCCCCTTCAGCCACAAGCTTGCCGTTTTCCTTAATGGCCTTCAGGTAGCCATAAAGGTTTCCCCATTCGCGACGTTCCAGGACCATCATATTTTGCGGGAAAGACTTGGCGGATAAATAGGGCCCGACCAGCCAGCGAAAATCACTGCCCAATACATCACGGTTGCCGGTCTTTAATAAGTGTCGTTCGACATGTTCCTGATCAGTTTCCAGGGTAAAACCGGCACTGCGCAGGTTTTCCAGGGAGACTAATTCGGTTTCGACCCGTTCACCGATGACCCGTACAGCGGTATTACCCGGTTGAGTGTATTGTACCTGCATCACGTCGCTCGGCCAGAAATGTCCCAGACCACGCACGGCAATCAAGAGCAACAGACCCAACACAATGATCAGGCTGGCACTGACTGCAGCCGCATTCAGCCAGATCCAGGGAGAACCACTTTTAAACCAGTCGCGTATCATAATGAGCTGTATTTTTTCCGCAAACGATGACGGACGATCTCCGCCACGGTATTAAACATAAAGGTAAACACAAACAGCACCAGGGCCGCGAGGAATAAAACCCGATAGTGGGTGCTGTCCACTTCAGACTCAGGCATTTCCACCGCGATATTGGCCGACAGGGTGCGCATGCCCTGGAAAATACTGAAGTCCATCACCGGCGTATTACCGGTGGCCATCAGGACAATCATGGTTTCACCCACGGCGCGACCCAGGCCGATCATCACGGCGGAGAAAATACCCGGACTGGCGGTCAGCAGGACAACGCGTATCATGGTCTGCCAGGGTGTGGCGCCCAGGGCCAGTGAGCCAAAGGTCAAATGTTTGGGCACACTGAAGATGGCATCTTCGGTGATCGAAAAGATGGTTGGAATCACGGCCACGCCCATGGCGATCCCCACGACCATGGAATTGCGCTGGTCATATCCGATACCGAAATGATGATCCAGCCAGACTTTCATATCACCTGAAAACAAAATAGCTTCGAGGGGCGTGCTGATACTCAGGGCAAACCAGCCAAGGACAAGCAATACCGGTATTAACAGGGCCGCCTGCCAGCCCTCGGGAACGGCGCCACGAACAGTTGCGGGTAGTTGTTGCCAGGCCAGGGCAAAGACCAGTACACCCAGCGGCAAAATGAGCAACATGGCAAACACACCCACCAGATTGGTCTCGATCACCGGCGCCAGCCACAGGCCGGCGAGAAAACCGAGAATCACGGTTGGCAGGGCCTCCATAATTTCAATGGACGGTTTGACATACGTACGCATTCGCGGCGCCATAAAATAGGCCGTATAGATAGCTCCCATGATGGCCAACGGTACGGCAAACAACATGGCGTAAAAGGCCGCTTTTAAGGTACCAAAGGCCAGCGGCACCAGGCTGTATTTGGGTTCAAAGTCATTACTCGCCGAAGAAGACTGCCAACTGTAGTCAGGCTCTTGATAACTCTCATACCAGACCTGATCCCATAGCACGGCCCAGGAGATTTCCGGGTGTTCATTTTCCACATGCCAGAAATGAAGATTGTGGTCCGCTGATTCAGCCAGGATGCGATCGGCCCGGGGAGAAATCGCAACATGTTGTATCCCATAATCGCTGATCTTCTCGGACAGGATAGTGCGATGAGCGGTTGAATGATGCACGGCGACAAGGCCTTGGGCATTGGCTGAAACAAACCCTTTACGACGCTGCTCTGTTTCGATGTCGGTAACCGCCGTCTTGTCATCAAGAGAGAATTGTCTAATAAAAGTCAATTCATAATGGTCATCACGACGGACGGGGAACCATTGCATCACCTCTCCCGTGGAGGTGGCGATCAACAAAGAAATGCCGCCGGTTAAAAATGTCATACGGTTGATTTGTGTACCTTCCGCAACAACACGTTTGCGTTCAACAAAACGGGGTTCCGACTTCTCACTGATATCGATAACGGTGATATGACCTGATTGATCGGCCACGTACAAATATTGCTGAGCATATTCGATCAGCAGTGACTTGATGCCCTCCACCGTTGGCAGCGTCACGCTGGTTTTTTCATACTGGGCCGAGTCTTCATCATCACTCAGCAGGGACTCTTCCTTTTGCAGATGGGTCAACTGCAGTTGTCCATCCTCGGTCACGGTGACGATGGTGGTTTGTTCCTCATCACTGCGCAGAGCCAATTGCTGGATCGCCCGTTTCTGCTGGTCTGCGATAATCGGATTCTTACCCAGCGGGTATTCAATGCTCGGGGTGATCTTGCGCCGGTCACCGGGATAGCTGACCTCGAACTTGTATTGGCCGACCACAAGCCGGCCATTATCCAGGCCATAGGCAAACAGGCCACTCGATAATCGGCCATGGGCAAAGGATGCAACCCTGGACTTGGCCGGCACCGGCAAGCGTACCTCATCCATCACGGCGCCGGATTTGGCTTTGAAAAAGACGGCGTGCCCCTGATCGGTCAGGCGCACCGCCACTTCGTTCTGTTCTTCCATGGCAAGGTGCAGGGTCTGACCCAACTGGCTGGCCGGACGCGCATAGTTGGCTAGCTTGTCCATCCCGGCCGGGATAAACATGGGAAAGACCACGTATAGCAAATAGAAAAAGATCAGCACGATGGCAATAATGACACTGATGCCACCCACCCCCATGCCGACCGAGGTGACGCGGTCCTTGATGCCACGCCATTGGAAACGGCTGGTGCCCGTATTGGTGAAAAATCGGCTCAAGGATTCTATAAACATAACCTGCGATTTTAACTGTCAAATATGACAGAAATATTACAATCCAGTAACACCCGATTTATCAATCAGTTAGCCTGAGACGCGACTTGCTGTCAGCGAAGATTGAAAATTATCAGCAGGCTTATCATTTAGCAGAATATTCGAAAATACAGAGACATAGAGTAATGCGACTGATAAATAGACCAGTCCCCGCTTGGTTGAATTACGTATCCGCTGAGTTTTCATTTCATATCCTCCTGAGTACTAATTTGTACTGGGATTTATCCTGGCCAAAGACTAATGCGGCTGTCTTGCAACTTTATGACAGTGAAATGAAATAAATAAAAAAGCCCCGCACAAGCGGGGCTTAAAATGGGAGAAGACTGTTATTGTTATAATATCTGGATTAAAGCTTGCTCAGTTGCTTCTTAACGATTTTGCTGTCCAGCGGGATATAACCGTCCTTGATAACCACTTTTTGTCCAGTCTTGGACAGTATCATTTTGACAAATTCCTTTTCAATCGGCGCCAACGCCTTGTTAGGCTTCTTGTTGACATAGACATACAGGAAGCGGCTCAGCGGGTACTTGCCAGAAGCAGCATTCTCAGTCGATGCAGCAATAAATGGCTTACCCGGTTTTTTGGTCAACGCTACCGCACGGACACCAGAAGTCTTGTAACCAATACCGGAATAACCGATCCCATTCAGTGAAGAAGAGATAGACTGTACAACCGAGGCTGAACCGGGCTGTTCATTTACAGTAGTCTTGTAGTCACCTTTACACAGGGCCTTCTTCTTGAAGTAACCATAGGTGCCGGAAACTGAGTTACGGCCATACAACTGGATGGTACGGTTTTTCCAACCACCGCCCAGACCGACATCGCCCCAACGGCTGATGTCCTTTTTGTTACCACACTTGCGCACAGATGAGAAAATCGCATCAACCTGCGGAATACTCATGCCCTTGATGGGATTGTCTTTGTGTACATATACAGCCAGGGCATCGATGGCTACCGGAATGGCGGTTGGCTTATAACCGTGTTTTTTTTCAAAGGCCTGCAGTTCCTTGTCCTTCATTTTGCGGCTCATCGGGCCAATGTTGGAAGTACCTTCGGTCAGGGCAGGCGGTGCAGTTGAAGAACCGGCGGCCTGGATCTGGATATTGACGTTCGGGTACTGGCGTTTGAATTCTTCAGCCCACAGGGTCATCAGGTTGGCCAGTGTGTCGGAACCAACACTGGACAGGTTGCCAGAGACACCACTGGCTTTCTTATAGTTGGGCAGGTTTTTATCCAGCTTGCTGCCTGCAACAACATTCGATGCGCTTACTGTCAGCATGGCTGCACTAAGCAGGTAAATACTTTGTTTGATCATGAGTTTCCTCCTAAATAGCGATCTGATTACGAAATTCTACCCTGTCATAATCGAATTAAAATATGACAAGCTGATGATCGAAATATGACACTTTTATTAAAGCTATTGATTTGCGGACAATTTATTGTCAGCAAGCGTGTCTTTGGCAACCACACGCTCGGCGGGAAAGCTGCAGCTGAAGGTACTGCCCTTATCCAGTTCACTGTTAATATTCAACTGGCTATCATGGCGCTCCAGTACATGCTTGACAATCGCCAGACCCAGCCCGGTGCCACCGGACTCACGGGAGCGATCGGCATCGACCCGGTAAAAACGCTGGGTCAGATTGGGAATGTGGTGCCGGGCAATGCCGGGACCGGTATCAATAACATCAAAGCGGGCCTTGCCTTCAGCCTTATGCCACTTGATAGTAATAAGCCCCTTTGCCGGAGTATAACGTATGGCGTTACTAATCAGGTTGGTAAACAGGCTGCGTAATTCTTCCTGATTTCCCAACAAATGTAATTGTTCATCTATTTCAAAACGCAGCTCATGCTGTTTTTTGCCACTTAATAGCTCCGCTGACTCTTTAATCAGCGACAGCATGCCCGGTACATTGACAACATTATTGGTGAATTTAACCGGCTCGGTTTCCAGTTTAGAGAGCATCAACAGGTCGGTCACCAGCCTTTCCATGCGCTTGACCTGATCCGTCATGTTATACAACGGCCTCTCCAGTTCCTTGCTGGATTTGATGTGGATATTTTGCAGGGTTTCCAGGTAACCGGATAATACCGTGATGGGCGAGCGTAGCTCATGCGAGACATTGCCGACAAACTGACTGCGCATAGCCTCCAGCCTGGATATATGGGTCACATCCCGACAGATGATCAGTTTCTGACTACTGCCATAGGGGATGATTTGTAACATCAGGAATTGTTCAGGCTTGCGCGGTGATGGTAATTTTATCTCCTTGCTGAAATCGTTCGCCAACAGGTGCTGCAAAAAGTCGGGGTGGCGCAGCAGGTTATTGATGGTTTGTCCGATATCATCAGGATAGACTATACCCAGCATTCGGCAGGCCGCCGGGTTGGCCCATTCAATCTTGTTACGTTTATTTAAAATCGCCATGCCATCCGGCAAGGCATCCGCAGCCTCCTGGAAGCGGGTCAGCATATTGGTCAGGCGGGCGCGGTTTTTTTTATTTTCCTTTTCCATGAGAAAGATCTCGTTAAAGATCTCGCCCCAGAAACCCGACGCCTCGGGCAATTCCGTTTCGTTGCGGTTGATTAACCAGAAGTGAAGCTTGAAAACATTGCGCAGGGTAATAGTTATATAAAAGAGTAAGGCAAAGACAATAAACAACGGGGCTTGATCAAACAGGATACCGCCCAACACACCTGACAAGGTGGTAATAACGACCAGTATCCAGATTTCATTTTGATGATGGGGATGCATTAGCGAAAGGCAGAAAAGCGATAACCCGCACCACGCACAGTTTGCACCAGTTGATCATGGCCAAAGGGTTCCAGGGCCTTGCGCAAACGCCGGATGTGGACATCGACGGTACGTTCTTCCACATAGACATTGTCACCCCAGACGTTATTCAACACCTGCTCACGACTGTAGACCCGCTCCGGATTTTCCATAAAAAACTTCAATAACTTGAATTCGGTGGGTCCTAAATCTACCATATTCCCTTTGCAAGAAACACGGTGCGCGGCCATATCCAGTTGCAGGCTGCTTGCCTGCAAAACCGTATTTTCGGCATGTCCTTCAGTCCGGCGCAGCAAGGCCTTGATCCTGGCGATGAGCTCACGGGTTGAAAAGGGCTTGGTCAGGTAATCATCGGCGCCACTATCAAGGCCCCGGATCATGTCTTCCTCTTCAACCTTGGCGGTCAACATAATAATGGGGATATCACGCGTATCGTCCTTACGACGCAGGCTGCGGGCAAAATCCACCCCACTGACCCCGGGCATCATCCAGTCCAGCAGGATCATATCGGGCCGTTGGTCCCGCATCATCGCCTCGGCCTTATGGGCATCACTCGCCTCCAGACACTGGTAGCCCTCACTGGACAAGGCCAGGCAAACCATTTCCCGGATGGCGCGTTCATCATCAACGACCAATACCCGTCTGGTGGTTTGTAACTGTTCTGTCATTTCGCTTATCACAGTTTTATTAAATCAGAGTTATATGACAATATTGTTACAATTGCATAACTGTCCGTTGCCATATAGATTTATATTATAAAACAAATAGTCTACTAAAACCCTGCGGCAATTAATTTACTGCTTTACCTTGCAGCCGGTTAGTGCAAACTCTATGTTTAGTTTATGGATAAGCGAATTCGAGAACCAGCCGTAGCCGGGATGTTTTATCCCGCCAACGCCGATGAACTGGCCAAAACCGTGCAACACTATCTGGACGAAGCAGAACCACAAGCCGGGCCGGTCCCCAAGGCCTTGATCGCCCCGCATGCCGGTTATATCTATTCAGGCCCCATTGCAGCCAATGCCTATATTCAACTGATACCCGCAAAATTCACCATTAAACGGATAGTCTTACTGGGCCCTTCCCATCGCGTGCCCTTGCACGGTCTGGCCGCCAGTAGCGCCACTCATTTTGCAACCCCCCTCGGTCTGATTCCCGTTGATACCCAAGCCATCTCACAAATCAGCCGTTTGCCGCAAGTCACCATTAATGATGAAGCCCATGCCATGGAGCACAGTCTGGAAGTGCATTTACCGTTTTTGCAACAAGTCCTGGATGAGTTCAGCCTGGTGCCGTTGGTGGTGGGACAGAGCTCACCGGAAGAAGTCAATCAGGTGATAGCTGAACTATGGGATGGCCCGGAAACGCTGGTCGTGATCAGTTCGGATTTAAGTCATTATCATGAGTACTCGGTTGCCAGGCAGTTGGACCAGAAGACGTCTGAAGCAATAGAACATCTCGATTACCAGCATATCAACTATGAAAATGCCTGTGGTCGTGATCCGGTCAATGGCCTGCTGTACTTTGCAAAACAGATCGGCATAGGGGCTAATGCTATCGATGTGCGCAATTCCGGTGACACCGCAGGCAGTCATGATCAGGTTGTCGGTTATGGCGCCTATCTGTTTCATTAGTGTGGTGTAACGACTAAAGAGCACATATCAGCAAGGCGAGAAGCCGTTAGCTACAACACCCGGAGGGCATAGAGACGCGTCTTGTCGGGAATGGCATGTCCTTGCCAAGAGACGCAACGCCGTAGATGACGGCTTCTCGCCTCGCCCAAAGGGAGACCCACAAATGACTCAATCCTGCGTTGCAGCACTTGTTAAGGGAATGACCATTAATTGCGCACTGCGCCTTGTCTTGAGTCATTTGCGGGCCTCTGGTTTGTACCCTTTAGTTATTACACCATACTGATTATCCATGCTGGAAGATTCACATAAAAGACAACTCCTTAATCTCGCGGCGGCATCCATCAAATACGGTCTCAATCATCGCAAACCCTTGCCGGTTAATCTCGATGAGTATGCTCCAGCCTTGCAACAAATACGGGCAAGTTTTGTCACCCTGACGATCCATAAACAACTACGTGGTTGTATTGGAACACTCGAGGCCCAGCGTCCCCTGGTAGAAGATGTCGTCGAAAACGCCTTTGCCGCCGCCTTTCGCGATCCCCGTTTTAACCCCCTGCAACAGGATGAATACCATCAACTCCAGTATCATGTCTCTGTACTCAACCCACCCAGCCCCCTGCAATTCAGTTCCGAAGCCGATTTGATTTCCCAATTACGCCCCGGTATCGACGGTCTCATTCTGGAAGACCTGGGAAGACGCGGGACATTTTTACCCTCGGTCTGGGAGAGCCTCCCCGACCCGGCTGATTTTTTGCAACATCTCAAGCTCAAGGCCGGATTCAATCCCTCACACTGGTCATCTTCTTTGCAGGTGCAACGATATACCGTAGAAGACATGGAATAACCCTTTTTGTCTTTCCCACACCTGCGCAACTTTTATTAATCTCACCTATTCATAAATTTCGGTTTTTTCCGCTAACTGACGTATATAGTAGGAATTTCATTACAAGCATATTTTATTTATGGATATCAAAGGCCTGACCAACAATCTTGTGGGGACAACCACGGCGGAGGGTAATGTCATCAAGCCCTCGGTGGCATCGAGCGATCATGCCCCCAACTCGCAAAACCCGGTACAACCGCAAGCCCTGAAGACCTTGCAGGCCATGATCCAGGGCCTGCAATTGGGCAAGGTTTTTGATGTCATTGTGACGCGGATTGAAGGCTCAATGGTCACCCTGGCGGTGCCCGGCTCCCCGGCCGATGCCCCGGTGCTACAGGCCGAGATGAAATCACCACCGCCCATTGGCACCCGGCTAACCTTGCAATTGACCGACGATGTCAGCAAACCCGAGCTCAAGGTGATTGCGACCCCAAATTCACCGCAGGATGCCGTATCACGCAATCTGCGCACCAGCCTGCAACAACAACAGGCCATGACACCCTTGTTGGCCAATCTGGCCTTGCTGGCCAAAAGCGCCAACAAGGCATCGGCGGGTCTGCCGGATGAAGTGCTCGAAACAGCCCGCCAACTCGTACAACAGTTTCCCCATTCTGTGCAAATCAAGGATTCGCAAGGACTCAAACAGGCCATGCAACAAACCGGGCCCTATCTTGAGTCGACACTCGCCAAACAGCATCTGCCCGCCGGGATAAAAGCGACTGACCTGGCACAGGGGCAGGGGCAGGTCATGAATCCGGCTTCCGGCAAAACGGCTGCTCCGACAACGCCAAACAACGAACAAAGCAAACAGGCACGACTTGAGGTAGCCACCCAAACCATTCAGCTCATGACCAAAGCCATGCAACAACAGCCCATACCGGATGTGCGAGCCAATCTGTTGCGTCTGGCGGCCGTCATTCGCGCCGTTGCCGAACTGGGTACCCTGCAAAAAGCCGCCGCCAAGGTAAATAAACAAGTCGGCAATACCCCACCACAATCGGCAAGACCGGCATCGACGCCCCTGCCCGAGAGTCTGCTGAACAGCAAACCCTTGATAGCGGCTGACTCAAGCAGCCCGGCCTTAATATCAAAACCTGCATTAATTACCACCACACAAGCGACACCCCAAACCCAAAGCATGATCCGCAGCCAAACACCCCAACCCCAGGCGGCGGCCCAGGCCAGTCTGGCCAACATACTCAATACCGAATCGGCCCTGGATGAATTGCTCGGTCAGGTTGAAGGCGCCCTGGCGCGTATCCATGTACAACAACTACAAACTGCCGCAACCGATCAACAAAATCGACCGGTCTGGGTCATGGAATTGCCCGTACGAACCGAGCAAGGCATCGATCTGTTTGATATACGTATTCAGCGTGATACGGAAGATCATGCCGAAGGAGATCCCAAAGCTCCCTGGACGGTGACGCTGGCCTTTGATCTGGAAAAGCTCGGGGCCATCCGGGCACAAGTCACCCTGTATGGTGAAGATCGGATCAGTACGGTTTTCTGGGCAGAACAACAGGAAACCAGCACCTATTTTAATCAACACATGGACAGGCTGGAGAGTCGCTTAAAGCAGGCTGGACTGGAGGTGGCGCGACTGGATTGTCACTGTGGCAAACCGGATTCGCCGCCCCCGTCACAGGAACCACGTCTGGTGGATGAAAAAGTATGAGTGATGACGACAAACCCATCGCACGACCGACCATTGCCGTGGCGCTCAATTATGATGAAGAGTCAGCGCCCCGTGTCACGGCCAAAGGCACAGGTGATATCGCCGAACACATCATGGCGATCGCCAAGGCCAATAATGTCCCCTTGCAGGAAAACCCCGAGCTGGTGAAAGTGTTGGTGGAACTGGAACTCGGCACCCAGATACCCGAGGCGCTTTATCTGGCGGTGGCGGAAGTGATTGCCTTTGCTTATTTATTACGTGGCAAGTTTCCCAAGAACTGGGACACGAATCACTAAACTACATAACAGCTTCAAATCTAGTCTGGAGATTTAACGCAAAGGGCGCAAAGGGCGCAAAGGTTTTCTTTAAAAATCTGGATTGACTTAGCAGAAAGCTAAATAGGAGATCCAAATACCAGTCCACTTTATGCCCTAAGCCAACTCAAAGACAATATCATTCGTTTTTTGCTGCGCATCACACCATCTGACTTATTGGATATGTTTGTCCATCAAATTGCCAGTGCAGTAAATGCTGTTCGGCCTGGACGAAAATATGATCGGGGTAAGAGAACGGTCGTTAGAAACAAATACCCAATGGCCTATAAAAGAGTGGGATAAGCTTAAGTTAATGGCATTGTTGCAGCGGAAGCAGACTTTGACCCTCTGAATCCGAACTGGCTCCTTTAGTATTAACGCGTCATCAACAAAAATTTCATGAATACTTGATGCTAGCCATAGCCGTATATTAGTAATATGCTAAGCAATAAAGGTCCTTTCATTAATATGGAGAAACGACCATAATATGGAGAAACGACCATGTATCACCATACTCAAAGTCTTAAAAAGCATATACCAATTGGAATAAGGGCAAATTAACCAGACAGAAACCTCCCCTCAAGCTACAGGAAATCTGGGCCTTTCACATACGATTACAACTAGATAGACGCCTTCGTGACTTAGCCCTGTTTGATAGCAAACTTAGGGGTTGCGACCTGGTCAAGCTGAAACTAAGAGACGTAGCCCTTGGAGAGCACATAGTCAAAAGGGCCATGGTACTGCAACAGAAAACCCAGTAACCTGTTCAATTCGAGATTACATAACAGACACAACATGTTCTCTCAAACTGGATCAACCACGCCAGTTTGAGGAGTGGCGATTATCTATTCAAAAGTTGGTTTAGAAACTCACCACATATCTCTACAAGGCAGTATGCGAGAATTATTGAATCTTGGGTCACTCAGGTTAGTCTTGATCTCGCAGATTATGGGACAAACTCACTACGTTGTACCAAAGTTGCATTAATTTACCATCGCACAAAGAATATCAGAGCTATTCAACTTCTACTGGGACATCCTAATTTAGAAAGTACTGTCCGTTATTCGGACATCGAAGTGGATGACGCCCTGGCTATGGCTGGGCAGACGAAGGTTTAACGGCCCTTTGCTGGTGACGTGAGTGTTTAATATTCGCTCATCGGCCTACGGCCGACTGTACTGTAACCGGACCTTCGTTGTCACACAATAACCTCCAACACTTAACTCGAAGTATACATTCACGCCGTGTCTACTTAGCATACTAATTAGCTATTTCCCTGTTATTTTTAACAGTATACTAATCTCTAGAATTAGTTCAGTGTCAGCTTTCGACATGCTATTGTATATAATAAACGCAGGTATTACAGGATCGTAAGCAGCACTATTGGCGAGGCTATATATACTGCTATTTCTAACACGAGCATTTTTTGAGGGCTTGTTGCCTAAGCTGTTTCCAGGATGAAAGTAAAAGCTTATGATATTCATTATCTATCTGGCGGGTAATTTTACGACAAGAACAACTTTTTCTTCTATAGACGTATTGTCTTGTGACTACAGATTAATCTTTAACTTTACTCTGGTTATTACTCGTTTAGCTCTGCGTATCTTTTTCCTGGCACTGACACTTAACCTCTTTTCAAATGCGGTGCATGCACAACCACCTCCAACACTATCGCTAAATGCAGAGGAAAAGGAATGGTTGCAATCCCACCCTAAAATACGTATTGGTGTAGATGCCGATTATGCACCCTACAGTTTCGTGTCGCTGAATGGGGATTATCAAGGTGTAGCGCCAGACCTTCTTAATCGTATCAGTAAAATGCTAGGAGTGCGTTTTGAAATAGTACCAAACTTGAGCTGGCCACAGATTCTGCAAGGAGTAAAAGATCACTCATTGGACACAATTGCAACAGTGGTTTGGACAGAGAAACGTGATAAATTTCTTAATTTTACGGATATCTACATACCAACACCATTGGTAATCATGACCAGAAAGGATGATGTTCGTATTAATACATCCGAAGACCTGGCAGGAAGGAAAATAGCCTTAGTTAAAGCCTATTCTTCCAGCAAACAAGTTATCCAGGAATACCCGTCTATCCAGAAGCTTCAAGTTGATACAGCTTTGGACGGGTTACGTGCCGTTGCCACTGGACAAGCCGATGCCTACATAGGCGTTCTCGGTGTCAGTACATTTTTGGTAAGTAAACACGGCATTCATAATTTGAAGGTAGCAGCCTCGTATGAGATGACCAACAATGGTCAACGCATTGGTGTCCGAAAAGACTGGCCAGAACTGGTTTCTATTCTGGATAAATCATTAAAGGCTATCCCGGAAGCTGAGCAAATCAGCATCATGAGAAAATGGGTACCAATTAACGTTGCTACACGGAAGCTATCACTGCTCAAGCTGTCAGATAGCGAAAAACGCTGGTTATCTCAACATAAGGAAATTCGTTTGGCTATTGACCCTGATTTTGCACCCGTCGAATTCATTGATGCACAAGGAAATTATTCTGGCATTTCTGCTGATTATGTTAAACGGATAAGTGAAAAACTGGGTATCACTATGCGTGTTGTGCCAGGCATAACCTGGAGCAAGGCTCTTCAGTTGGCGAAAAAAGGTGAAATTGATATTTTTTCCGCTATAACACCAACTGGTGAAAGGAAGAAATATCTTAACTTTACCAAACCTTACTTCAAATATCCCGTTGTTATATATACTAGAAATGACTCACAAATCATTTCAGGGCTAAGTGATTTATCGCAGAAAAAAATTACAGTGGTAAGAGACTACTATGTACATGAAATCGTACGGCAATACCACCCTGAACTGGAGTTAGTTCCCGCCGCCAGTATTTATGATGGCTTATCGGCAGTATCGATTGGAAGTGCAGATGCATTTATAGGCGACATTGCAACCGCAACTTTTGTAATACGGAAATTCAACCTGACCAATTTAAAAATATCTGCACCAGCGGAAATCGACAGCTCAGGTCATTCCTTTGGAGTACGAAAGGACTGGCCTGTACTCGTCAGCATTATTAACAAGGCACTGGATTCAATTCTGCCAGAAGAACATCTTGCTATCAGCAAAAAATGGATAGAAATAGAAATTGATAAATTTCCCCGCTACTGGATATGGATAGCCCTAACCGCAGCAGGATTAACGGTCATTTTTGTCGTGGCGAGCACCATTTTACGTATACAGGTTCGCAACCGAACAACGGAGCTTGGACTTAAAAACCAACTATTGGAAAAAGAAAATAGTGAGCGCCAACGGGCAGAGCAGGCGCTAATTAAAAGTGAACAAAGACTAACCCAGTTTTTTTACGCCACTTTTGAAATGGTTTTCTTCCATGAAGGCGGCAAAATTGTGGATGCTAACCCCGCCACGATGAAAATGACAGGTTATATGCTTGACGAAATTATTGGCAGGAATCTGATTGATTTTGTCGCCAAGGACTCAAAGCTATATGTTATGTCCGAGATGAGCAAAAAAGCCGAAGGGCCTTATGAAGCAAACATAATCACTAAAGCAGGCGCTATTATGCCAGTTGAGATTCATGCAACAAATATCGATACAGATGGGCATGTTGTAAGGGTTGTCAACTTGCGAGATATTACCGAGCAAAAAAGGAGTGAGAAAGCATTACAGCATGCGCGTGACATGCTGGAAATTAAGGTAGAAGAGAGAACGGCTGAGTTGAGTCTTGCTAACGCCAAATTGAAAGAACTGGATAAGTTAAAGTCAATGTTTATCGCTTCTATTTCACATGAGCTGCGCACACCGCTTAACTCCATTATCGGCTTCTCCAGCATGATGATGCAAGGCACCTATGGCGAGCTTGTTGACAAATATAAAGATTATATAACCCGCATCAACCATTCAGGCCAATATTTGTTGTCTCTCATCACAGATATTATCGATATCTCTAAAATTGAATCAGGATATATCGATATCGAACTATCGGATTTTGAGCTTACTCAATTAGTAACTGAAGCCGTTAATATTATTCGTCAACAGGCAGAAAGAAAAAACTTGATTCTGGAGGTTGATATTCCGCAGAATCTGGTACTTTACACAGACAAAAGACGTTTACTCCAGTGCCTTCTTAATTTTCTTAGTAATGCTATTAAATATTCAGAAAAGGGGAAAATAAGTGTGTTTGTGGAAGATAAGGGCAAGGAAGTAGTACTTTTTGTTCGGGATACAGGTATCGGGATTAGCGCAGAAGACATGCCTCGGTTGTTCGATGCCTTTGAAAGAATTGACTCACCCTTGCGGGTGAAGGCCGGTGGTACAGGCTTGGGACTCTATCTTACTAGAAAAATTGCAACAGAACTGTTGCGTGGTGAGGTTGGCGCGGAAAGCAAACCTGACGAAGGCAGCACCTTCTGGATTCAGACTTACAAAAATTTACGGGCAAAATAGCATTAATTATATAAAGGAAGATATTATGGCGACCGCATTAATTATTGAAGACAACCCAGATAATATGATACTTATCTGCGATATCCTTGAATTAAATGGATTCACAACGCTTCAGGCACAAACCGGATTGCAAGGTTATGAAATGGCGGAAATATTGCAACCAGACTTTATTGTTCTTGATATTCAACTTCCCGATATTGATGGCTATAAGGTATTAGACAAGATACGCGGTAGCAACAAGACTCAAAAAATACCGGTGGTAGCCATGACGTCCTATGCAATGTCAGGTGATAAAGACAGACTATTAAAAGCAGGATGTGACGGTTACGTTGAAAAGCCGATTGATCCCGGCATGGTTATGGAACAAATTCAGCAAGCAATAGGTAATAAAACATGAAGGTTCTAGTCGTAGAAGATACTGAAGATGCAAAAGTTCTTCTTGAGGACATGCTTAGAGCCAATGCTTGTGAAGTAGACTCGGCAAACAATGGTGTTGAGGCATTGTACAAAGCAAGGCAGGCACTTCCAGACCTGATTATTTCTGACATCCTTATGCCTGAAATGGATGGTTTTGAATTGTGCCGCCAGGTTAAACGCGATTCTCAACTTCAATCGATCCCTTTTATATTCTATACCGCAACCTATACCGATTATCGTGATGAGCAACTTGCCCTGTCACTTGGCGCCTCAAGATTTATTATTAAACCCGAAGATCCCGTTAAACTCATTGCAACTATTAATCAAATCTGGTCAGAGCACAGCAGCAACGAACAAATGCCTTATGAACCATCAGAGCCGGAAACAAAACTAGTGGCAATGCATACGGAGGCTCTCAACAGGAAGCTGAATAAAAAACTAAAGAAACTGGAAAGACAAGGGGAAGAGTTAAAATTATCTTCATTGGTTTTTCAATGCAGTAGTGAGGGTATGGTGGTCACTGATGCTGAGAATAATATTATCACGGTTAATCCGGCATTTACAGCCATAACCGGCTACAGCATTGATGAGGTAAAAGGTAAGAATCCGAGAATTCTTCGTTCAGGACATCATGATCACTCTTTTTATGAGGCAATGTGGCACGGACTGACAAATACAGGTAAGTGGCAGGGTGAGATCTGGGACAAGCGCAAGAACGGCGAGATTTACCCAAAATGGCTAACCATCAATACGATTCGTTCCAGCCACGGTTCAATTCAACGGTATGTAGCCATCTTCTCTGATATTACCGAGAAAAAACAATCAGAAGAATTGATTTGGAAGCAGGCCAATTTCGATATGCTGACCGATCTGCCCAATCGCAATATGTTTCGTAATAGTCTGGAACAGGAATTGAAGAAATCAAAACGTGTTGAGCTACCGTTTGCTTTGCTCTTGATAGACCTTGATCTATTTAAAGAAGTCAATGACACGCTGGGACATGATGTGGGTGACAGCCTGTTGCAGGAAACAGCACGTCGCATTACTGGATGCGTGCGTGAAACTGATATAGTCGCCCGTCTAGGGGGCGACGAGTTTGCGGTCGTCCTCACTGAACTTTCTGACACGAGTTACATTGATGACATTGCCCGGAAAATTGCCGCCCATCTCGCAAAACCATACCAAATGGGCAATGAAGTTGTATATGTGTCTGGCAGCACCGGTATCACCCTATACCCGAATGATGCTACCAACATCGAAGCCCTGCTAAAAAATGCGGACCAGGCAATGTATGCCGCCAAGAAAAAAGGTCGTAACTGTTATAGTTATTTTACCCAATCATTACAAGATGCTGCACAAACCAGGTTGCGACTGACCAATGATATGCGTAGCGCACTGGCGGCCAATCAATTCAGGATATTTTTCCAACCTATTGTTGATTTGATGTCAGATCGTATTTGTAAAGCCGAAGCGCTGCTAAGGTGGCAACACCCTGAACGAGGGATGGTTCTCCCAATGACGTTTATACCTCTGGCGGAAGAAACTGGTCTTATTAACGCAATCGGTGATTGGGTATTTAAAGAATCAGCAGGCTGGGCAAAACAATGGAACAATAAATTTCAATATGATTGTCAGATTAGCGTCAATATGTCACCTGCACAGTTCAGAGTCGACAACCAAATCTTCGCAGGAAAATGGCTGGGATATTTGCAGGAACAGGATATTTCAGGAAAGAATTTTGTTATTGAAATTACCGAAGGGCTTTTGCTGAATGCAGAAGCTGATATTATGAATAAACTACACTCATTACATGAAGCCGACATTCAGATTGCAATTGATGATTTTGGTACTGGCTATTCATCACTTTCATACCTCAAAAAATTTGATATTGATTACCTAAAGATAGACAGGTCATTTGTGCGCAACCTTGAGACAGATAAAAATGATATAGCCTTATCTGAAGCCATCATTGTGATGGCGCATAAATTGGGACTAAAAGTAATTGCGGAAGGTGTAGAAACGGACGGGCAGAAAAAAATATTAGCTGATGCTGGATGCGATTATGCGCAAGGTTACATGTACTCCAAACCTGTTCCACCAAAGGAGTTTGAAGCACTGCTGAAACGGGTGTAATCAAAAGAGAAATCAATATAATGTTAGATATATCCGTGATACGATTAACTTGATTCCCGATTCCAGCCATAAGAATTCAATTATTTACAGATATTAAATCTCAGCTTTCGCTGCAAAGCAGTCATTTAAGGGAAATGTCGCAAAGGGCGCAAAGTTTGTCTTTAATAAAAACCTGAATATGCTTGGCAGAAAGCTAGTCACGCCGACGCTGGATTCCGGCTAAAAACATACCGGAATGACGATCCCGTTTACTTACCCCCGAGTTTAAGCAATTGTTTTCTTTGTGCCCTCTGCGCCTTTGCGCGCTTTGCGTTAAATTGAGGGAATAGTTTAAAACTCAGGACGAGAAAAAGAAAGTGGCAGAAAAAAATTCTATCAGGCTGTTTGATCGAGGCGATGCATCAAGGCGACGAGTTCTGCTTCGGATTCGCTGATGCCACAGACATCCACCAGTTCGTTCACATCGGCGCCGTGTTTGACCATATTGATGGCCTGTTCATAAGGCTGATTGGCGGAATCATAAATATCAAGCTGTTCCTGACGTTCTGCCAGACGGCGTTGTCGACGTTCGATTTCGAGTACACGCTCACCGACACCAATCGCAGCGGCTGTGATAGCCCGAATATCCCGCTGCTGGTCCTGTATCTCATTCAGGTGTTTAACAAATCTACGCCGACCCCGCATCATCAGCAGAGATGAAAACAGGAAAACCACAATGCTCAGCGCCAGAGTAATCAAGGCGCTATTCACGCTAAGCCCGTCTGTCAGCAAAGACTGTATATCCACCAGGTTCATTTCAGAAATACCAAACATCCGGGCACCTCTAAAAATAGTGATTTTTTCGTGAGAGCAAGGAAGCACCGCGCGCACGACTGCATGGATGCAGGAGCTAGGGCGAAGCAGGACGCCAGAGCCGCGAACCGCAGTGTATGGGTAATACATGAGGATTCGAGCACGGGGCTGACGCCGCTATCGCGAAAAAAGTGCATTTTTAGAAGTGCCCATTATGCGTACTCATCAATATGGTTAGGTTCATCATCATCCTTGTCGCTGTCATCCTGTTGTTGCGGTTGTGGTTGCCGCCTGGGTGGTGGTTTGCGATCCTTGATGGCAGGCGATGGCTGTGTTGCCGGTGTTGGCCACACAGGTCCCAGTGGTTTGATATCGTTGATTCCGGCCATAGCGCATCATAAAGCACCAACAACTACATACTGGTCACTTCCTCCCATTCCTCATCGGTCAAGAGTTTTTCCACGTCTACCAGGATAAGTAATTCGTCTTCCTTGTTGCATACACCCTGAATAAAACGTGAACTGTCATCATTCCCCAGATTGGGGGCACTTTCTATTTCGGAGGTACGCAGTTCCGCAACCTCGGCAACACTGTCGACCACTATACCCACCACCTGCTGACTTTCGGTTTCGATAATCACAATCCGGGTCGAATCATCAGACTCTTGTTCCGGTAATCCAAACCGTTTACGTGAATCGATCACCGTCACCACATTACCACGCAGGTTAATGATACCCATAACATAATCCGGGGCGCCCGGCACCGGGGCAATATCAGCGATACGCAAGACTTCCTGTACCTGCATTACCTGAATGCCATATTTCTCACTTGCGAGAAAGAAAGTGACCCATTGCGTGATAGGATCTTTCTCGAGTTCCGCATTTTCGCTCATACCCAGCTCCCGTCGGGTTTATAAGGATGATTTAATCGTCGTCAGAATTCTGACGTTTAATTCAGTTATTGCCTGAATGTTGCATATTCCATACCAGCTAACGCCTATTCAGGCTCGGCAAGCATGTTAGACAGTATTTTCGCTGTCGATCGGGCATCCAGCACGACAATCATTTCATCCAGCATAGTGCCGGCCAGCCATTGTCGACGGGTCCGGGCGCTTCGCCAGTTAACCCGGGTCGGCTGGATCGTGATAACTTCATGCACAGTATCAACGGCCAGCCCCATTTTCCCATTATCAATCAATATGATACGGCTAACTCGTTGGCTGACTTCCGGCTGGATAGCGTCATCAAACGGGCTTCCAGCAAAGACCAGCCGGGCGATATCGACCACGGTGACTGACTGGCCATCATGCGGGTATTGTCCAAGATGAAGTCTATTGCCGGATGGGTCTTCCACCTGCTCGGGTTTCCATTCGATGACACCGGCCAGCTCTGTTAGCGGAATGGCGAGTGACAATTCCCCGACTTTGAAGACCATGGCCTGAAACGGTTTCAGCCCCCAGTCTGGTAAAACAGGGACGCGCCCGTCATCCATGACCTGCGGTAATCCGTAGTCAGAGCTCACCGATTCCGGTATCACGGCTGCCGCCGTCTCAGGCAGGACCGGTTCCGGCTCGACGGCAGGCACTGCATCAGCTATCAGGCCGGACTCGACAGGGGGTGCATCTATGGGTTCATCTGGGGATTCGTCCAGGGAATTATCCAGGAATTCATCGACGGTAAGATTTGCGTCTTCTACATCTTCTGTGAGGAGATCATCCAGAAAATCGGTCAGGGCCTCATTTTGTGCGACTAATAATGGCTGTGACATTTAGGAACTCACCAGACGTAAAGGGGCAACCCTGCTTTGTTGCAGTTCATTGAGCAAATCTGCATAGGCCAGGGCGCCGCGTGATTTAGGCTGCATGGTCGTCAAGGGCTGGCCCCGTCTGCTCGCCTCGCGGAATTGGGTATCAATGGGAATAATGGTTTTGGCCAGATACTCGCGATAAAGCTGTTGCAACATTTCCAGACTATCCTGCGCCGCCCGGGTGCGACGGTCAAACATGGTCGCGACGATGGTGTAATCCAGCTCACCCTTACGTGATTTGATGATCATCCCCAGGGTATGCATCATTCTTTCCAGCCCCTTGAGCGCCAGGAACTCTGTCTGCACCGGCAGGATCAAATGCTCACATGCCGCCAGGGCATTCACCATGAGGATCCCGAGTAAGGGCGGGCAGTCGATCAGGACATGGTCGAATCGCTCTGCCAGGGTTTGCAGGGCCTGTTTCAGCACCAGTCCCTTGCCCTTTTGGGTGCCAAGTTGCCGGTCTATTGTCGCCATGGCCGTCGAGGCGGGTAATAAACTCAGCCCATTGACGCCGGTGGGTAGCAGGAGACCCTCGGCGGTCTGCTTCAAATCTGTCGCCGAGACCTGGAATAGCTGATAGATGCTTTTTTCGAGCGCATCCGGATCCTGGCCAAAATAGCTGGTCATCGAACCATGGGGATCCATATCCACCAGTAACACCCGCTGCTGCTGGAGCACCAGTTGTCCTGCCAGATTGACGGCCGTGGTGGTCTTACCCACACCCCCCTTCTGATTGGCGACAGCCCAAATCTTCAAACACTTCTCCTCACGGATATGACAAACGACTCAATATTCAACCCTATTTCGAGCATTTTTCGTGCCACATTTACGCCTTATTCAGCGATGGCAAAATGGCCAGCCTGCTTAACCATAGTTGTTCAATTTTTACTCAATGTCCAGCACACGGCGTGAATTTTTGTCCGCCAGGATCACCACCACCACACGACGATTCTCCCGCCGACCCTTTTTGGTCGTATTAGGCGAAAGGGGTCGGTGCTCACCATAGCCAATGGCCGACAGGCGCGACGGTTTGATCCCCCCCTTGGTAAACAGGTGCACGACACTGGCGGCGCGATGGGCCGACAGTTCCCAGTTCGAAGGGAATCGCTTGGTGGTGATCGGGATGTTATCGGTATGCCCTTCGACATGAACAGTATTGGGTAAGGGCTTAAGCACCCTGGCCAGGGCATTGAGTGGTTCATAGGCATCATTTTCCAGCACCGAGCTACCGACATCGAACAAGATACTGGTGTTGATCTGGATCTGCACCCAGCGTTCGTTGTGATCAATCTTGATCAGTTTTTTGTCCACCAGCGGCTTGAGGTTTTCGATCAATTGCCCGGCGATCTTCGCCATTGCTTTCTTACTGGCCTCATCGGCTTTAGGTCGGGTGGGCTTTTTCTCTGGCGAGACAATCGGCGTTGGCTCTGATTTCAGGACCCTGGGTTCTTTGCCAATTTGTATCGGTTTGCCACTGACCTCTTTATTTTTAAATATTTTAACCAGTGATTCAGTCAGCTGTTTATACTTACCTTCGTTTTGCATGGTAAAAGCATACATCACCACAAAAAAGGCAAACATCAGGGTGATGAAATCCGCATAGGAGATCAACCAACGATCATTGGCATCCTGTTCTTCCGGCAGGTGGCGATAACGGTGACGTCGTTTCATCGACTTAACCTGTTAGTTGATAAAACCGTGTAACTTGATTTCGATATTATTCGGGTTTTCGCCTTCCGCGATAGCGACGACCCCTTCGATAATTAATTCACGAAATTGGGTAAAGCGCTGGACGTGTGCCTTGAGTTTATTGGCAATGGGAATAAAGATCAGGTTCGCCGCACCCACGCCGTAGATGGTGGCAACAAAGGCAACGGCAATACCGTCACCCAGTTTGGTAGGATCCGTCAAATTACCCATGACCTGGATTAAGCCCAATACCGCGCCAATAATACCAATGGTAGGACTATAACCCCCCATACTTTCAAACACCTTGGCGCACTGTATATCCCGTAATTCGTGGTTACTGATTTCGATATCGAGAATATTACGTATATTGGTTGGATCATTACCATCCGCAACCAGTTGTATTCCCTTATAGGCAAATTCGTCGATACCCGTATCATCCACATGCTCAAGACCTAACAAGCCATCCTTGCGCGCAATGCGGCTCCACAGCAGGATGATATCGGTCATCTCTTTAACCTTGACCCGTGGTGGAACAAATACCCAGCTGACCATTTGCAGGGATCGGGCAAATATGCGAAACGGCGTCTGTACCATCACCGCACCCAAGGTACCGCCCAGCACAATCAGCATGGCAGGCCCATTAAATAATGTCGCAAGCTGCCCGCCTTCAAGATGCTGGCCAATCAGGATGGCCGCAATCCCGGTTAATAACCCGATGATCGTTAGTAAATCCACATCACACCCGTTTGACTATATGTGCGCCAATGTGATCAACATCCAGTACTTCATCTGTCAGACCGGCGTCGACAACAGCGGCGGGCATCCCGTATACCACACAGCTTTGTTCATCTTGCGCCCAGACTTCCGAACCGTGTGTCTTGAGTTCACGACAGCCTTCCCGACCGTCAGCACCCATACCGGTCATGATGATCGCCAG
>Ga0209633_10001147_pt1 | contig 28388 bp, 37 predicted proteins | sample Cruoilmetagenom1_FD_187290 | JGI IMG/M metagenome (GOLD analysis project Ga0209633, IMG submission 187290) | Oil polluted marine microbial communities from Coal Oil Point, Santa Barbara, California, USA - Sample 1 (SPAdes) (version 2) | ecosystem: Environmental > Aquatic > Marine > Oil seeps ... | reverse complement strand
AGAGCCTACCTGGAATTTAACCGGAACCACTGTAGATAATGATATTACTTGGACTTACATCGAGGAGCTATTACAACCGTATAGCCAAGGCCCAATAAAACCACAGCTACTGTAACCTATCAATGGCTTATACTCCCAGTACCACATTAGAGTTTAGTAAAAAGGGGTACACCCCTTCCACTACCCTTGAGTTCTCTAAAGATAACGTAATCTCTGCGACTATCGAGCAGCGGATCTATGAAGTTGGGACGCTATCTGCAACCATAGAGCAAGATATCTATGAGGTAGGCACACTCTCCGCGACTATCGAGCAGATTATTGTGGAAGGGGGCGTAATCTCTGCGACTATCGAGCAGCGGATTTACGAAGTCGATACCTTATCAGCAACGATTGAACAGAACATAGTAGCCGGAATAGGGACTCTTTCGGCCACCATAGAACAAAATATCTATGAAGTAGGCGTAATCTCTGCAGTTATACAGCAACAAATAGTAGATGACTCCTCGATAATCTCAGTCACTATCCAACAGGAAATATTTGCAGAAACAGATATACTTTCTGCAACAATAGAGCAGGTTATATACGAAACAGGGGTACTTTCTGCAGTAATAGAGCAAACTATTACTAATACCGTAGACGTAATCTCCGCCACAATTGAGCAAAAAGTTTACGAAGTCGGGACAATAAGTGTAGATATTGAACAAGTTATCTACGACTTGATCAATGGGTTGCCCAGAAAACCTCGAAATTGGCAGGCCTTCATTACCCTTGGAACCTTAGATGTTTCGGCTAATTTAACAGGGTCCATAGTGATCGATGCAGAAGAGTCAGCGGCCAAGGTAGCCTCTTTCACTCTTAAGCCAAGTCTGGGTATCGTGGATCTGACGGAGTGGGTTAATCAACCCGTAACGATCTCTTTTGGATATGATGATTCTCCCGAAGTCTATACCTTGTACAAGGGGTGGGTGGATATTCCGAACTACGATCCCAATGATAGGTTAACTTCCTTTGTATGTACTGATTTGCTTCAAAAATCTTTTGAGAATGATACTCAGGATAACATCAAGGGTAAGATAGGGGGCACGTGGTCGGAGTTTGTTTTCGAAGAAACTAACGATAACTGGAAGTATGCCAACGATGTCATATCTACGGTACCGAAGGCCATGGATTACTCTGTAGACCTACAGTTAGAGGTAACAGATTGGGCCTCTAAAGATACCCCAGATTTCATCTATCAATCCGACTGCATCTTGGATGAGTCCTTAGAGGTTGAACTTGCCAGTTCTCGCAACATCGTTAATTCCGTTGACCTAGTCTTTAATTACCAGTATTCGGGCTACAGAGAGGCAGTAATAACCTACGTTTGGAATAACCTTCCGGCCATAGGTTCTTTAGAGTGGACACAAAATACGGCTGCAATAGCAGAGAATAGCCAAGTTATAGCAGCCATAGAAGACGCGGGATGGTTTGCCAAAGAGGGAATGGCTTTCGCTGGCTTACCGGTCTCCCAAATATTCTATCCTGGAGGAAATCCAGTCGTATGGTTGAACTCCCGGCCTAATGGAATAACACACGCCAGGGTCAGTGCCGCTAAAAGATTTATACAAAATGTCACAGATCAAGTCACATTGTCTATAAAATCCCCTGCCAGCATAGCTAACCTTGGCGAGATAAAAGATAAAGCTTCCTACGGAGTCTCTGCGGAGTATGCGGAAAATTCTGAGTCCAATTTTTTAGCCACTGAAGAGGCGACTTTTTCCTATTCTAATCCCAGGGTCGCCGGGCAAACGCAAGTTTTCGGAGAAGTGGACTATACTAAGTACGTGGATTTCTTGGATCAGTCTTCCTCTCAAGGGTACACCACTTATGATAATGAGTCTTTGGTCGTGGCAGGTAACAGGGTTGAGATGAATTCGGCTCTGGAAGTTGCAAGAGAGATACATGCTACTGATCTACTATCGAAACACAGGCAGAATAGAGTATCGTTTACTTGCCTGTTAAATCCACTGTTAAGTAGAACTCAAACCATAGAGGTAGACACAGACCCGGTAAAATCCCGAGGCAAAGTGTCTCATTACAGGCAGGAGATGAACATTGACCAAGGTTATGCTATTTCTCTTGTCACTACGTCGGTTAGTAAAGCCTCTGGGTTGGGGATTGTGGATACGCCTTCAGTTCCACAAGCCGATATAGACCCACCCATTTTGCCGGAGGATCCTTTGGCTGGAGGGACTAATATATTCTTAGGAAACTGCGTGGCAAACATAAGCAACAACCCTGGCTTGACTTGTGAGATCGGGGTGGATAAATTTGGCAAAGGTTCTGAGGGCAATGGAGAAACTGTTTTTGTTGTCCAAACTCCGGAAGTAGTTGATAATACTACCCAAGATACGGTTAACGAGATCGATCAAGAATTCATCGTAAGCATTCCTCAAGAGCTTTTAATCCTTGAGGCCTAAAAAGGTATAGGCATATGGCATTAACTTTCAAACTTTATACGGACTCCGCGCTAACTACCGAGTTAACCGGGAATTTAATCGCAAGTCAGAATGCGGATTCGAGTACACCTCCTATTGAGTTTCAGCTTTTCATAGGGTCTGTTACGGGAACCCCTAGCAAGCTTGAAGCCGATTCCGACCCAGGTGTAGACCAGATAACGGTCTCGGTTGTAGATGCCAATATAGGAGCTGGCCATGAAGCCCCAGAGGTTAAATTGGCTACTACTCAAGGCGGTTTAGCAGCTGCCACTGGCGGAGCTTCTCTAGATCTCGGGGTAATAGTTAACTCCGGATCCGGTAACGGCGCGGAATTTTGGGTACAAGTTGACGATGTCACTGGTGTTCTCGGAACTTCTACAGAATTATCGGTAGATACTAACGCTGTTAGAGAGACCGTCATCTAAGCTATGGCAACAACCGAGAACGTAGTAGACTCCACCCTTGCTAAGGATATCAGGGGTTTAGTCGGGTCAAGATCTAACAGGCGAAGCTTTACTTTAAAAGCTAAGCCCGTAAGAGACAAGATACCCTCCGCCATAGGGGTAGGTGCAGCCGCTCCGGTGGTAACCTCGGGAGGGGGGAGTTCTATAGCCTCGCCCTTGACTGAGCAAAGCCGGGAGTCCTCCACAGTCACGGTCGCAGATCAGTTCAATCTGTGGAGTATTGAAGTAAGCAACCCAACCAAGATAACTATGTTAGATGCTAACGATGCTGAAGTGGTGTTCAACTATAGCGCGACATGACGACACAGTGGCCCAACCCTCTTTCTAAATTAAGGAAAGTAAACGTGCCGGGCGGTTTCCTACTGAATAACCTAAAGGATATTCAGCTTCCCCCTGACCCTCCGTCTTTTCAATCCACGGCACTGCTGTATCTTAAATTTTTCGGAGACAACCCTACGTATGCCAAGGCAGACGGAGACCCACCTATTTCAGAAAATATTACTGCGTGGGACGAGCCTAAAGCTTTTTCTGAAGAAGGTATCTTTCGCCTACGCGGATATTACGATCACTTTGTTGCCTGGACCAGGATCAGAGGAAGGGTGCCTACAGGGACTCTTAATGTAGCCTCATGGGATCAGATCCCTCCAGACTCCTCACACTTGCCGGATAACGATGAAGACCCTATCGATGGCTGGCAGCAATACGACACTCCAGGGGGAGCTAGATATTTTACAAGACGTCTGCCTTACTTGCGGGTATCCTCGCAAGAGCTGGACGTACCTAGCCCTAACACTAACCCTGTCAGGTGCGCCTGCATAGTAGACAGGGGGCAATTTGGAAAGTATATCCTTGTCTGCACTTTTGTGGACGAAGCCACCGATCAAATCCACTCCATAAAGTGGGATGAAGTTTCTTTGGGCGTGTGGGAATTAATTGGCACAGTAAATTACCCGGCCTTAGATCCTGAGATAAGCACAGACGACCCTAGACCTTGGAAGGCTTCCTTTAATGCAAGCGGTACGCAGATGGTTACTCCTTGTAGTATTTCCATACCTACTACTGATGATCAAGGACTACCTTTGAGGATAGCTCTAGTCGATATTTCTCATGATATCGTGGAGCCTCTGCCAGGTTTTCCGGAAGCTTCTTTTTCCTTGACTACTTCCTTGGATGTAACACATACCTTCACTTTTTCCAGAGTGGATGATGACACCACTACTGAAACTCTTACCGGCGATGACTTCGACGGAACGGCTGATTACGTTACCACAGACTTAACCACTAGGACATTTAAGAATCTGTTCGATGTCGATTTTGATGGGGATTCTTTAGAGTATATATGGGTGGAGGGAGAGCAGACACAGAGTTTTAACTCAACCTCATCCGCTACTTGGAGTAGCACAGTTGAGGATACATCCACTGGATCCTCTACAAGAGTCACCTCCAGCCAATTTAAGGTCTTCTCCTCCCTTTGGGAGAAACACCAAAAGTTAGTCAATCTACAGCAGGGGCAAGCTGACACAGGTGAGGAGGGATTCCTAATGGATGAAACATTAACTCACACAGAGACTTTAACAGGTGCTTTCCCACCCATAGATGACTCTGTTGTCTCAGACCTAGATGGCCAACTCTTTTGCTCAGGGGTCGCCTGCCCTTGCGTTGAGTTCGCTGATGCCTCCACCGGTGTGGTGGCCATAGACTACAGCTACTATGAAAGGGACACCCAAATAGTCTACACAGATGTTCAACCTGGTACACTAGGCACCTACACATACATTGTAGAATATCAATACTCTACAGATGAAACTAATATGCGGAAGCGATTCATGTCCAGACCTGTTCCCCCTAACTACCGGAACAGGGAAGACATAAATAGCTCCAGATTAGTCGCTGCTATTACCTCAGAACTAAACCCCGAGCAAATGGTCACTATAGAAGACCAGGGTTACGTCTATGTCCCAGCGGGGTCTTACCCAAGTCTTAGTAGTTCTTCGGTTTCAGAGCCTCCTCATCCGACAGGGTTTATACCCGGCTCCACAACAATCCCTTTCTCCAATACACAGACTGATACGGAGATATCTGCAGTTAAAGATTACTACCCTAATAAGGTTGCTGTAGACTTTTCCGAAGGGGCGTGGTTCAGGAATTTTACCTTATCTAAGACAGGTGGAAGCCCTGACTTTAAAGCCCCAGAAAGCCCTCCCTCTGATTTACAGGACATCCACGCTATATTGAGTTCATTAGCTCCCGGAAAAGAGCCGTTTTATTCTGTGGAGGATATTTATGGAAATGTAGCCCTCTTAATCAAGAGCGGAACTTGGTTTCGGATATCAGCTAGTTTAGGCGATCTTACCACCAGCCAAAGGCTCTTTATAAATGGGGTCGAACAAACCGACCCCTTTTTATCAGGCTATCTGACTACTAGAGAGTATGATGAGTTGTCTGGGAGCTTCTCGGCGCCACCCAGCCAACTCCTAGAGTTCGTAACCAACCCAGTCGGATTCCTACACACTCTAAAAAGATATTGTTAAAGCTCAATAATGTTATCTGCAGTATCCATACCCCTGTGAGTCACGGCCACCACTTGATCAGAGTATTGACCTATTAACCTGAGACAGGCTGCCGATACTTGCTCGCTCATATCCGCCGTAGGCTCATCCAACAACACAAATTTTAGAGGACAAGGAGTAACTTTACTCAGTCCTATCTTGAGGCCCACCCCTATCAAGGTTTTTTGGGCGCCTGACCCGCATGAAGCCGCCGACCTAGCAAAACCATTCTCCTCATAAGTAATCCCATTCTCGGTTAGATAAACCCTCTCCACGTCCCCGGAAGTAGCCCCTTTGACAAAATCTGAGCAGACTCCCATAACTTTTAACCAGGCGGAATCAGCCGCTGACTTCCTGACTTCCTGCAAGATAGTAACTATTTTAGAGTACTCATCTTGATTCTTACCTTGTTTATCCACTTTATCTCTGGTCTCTTCGTGGAATTTTACTTTGTCTTTGGAGATACTCAGAAGGTGATTAGTCTCAGACAGGTCTAAATTTATTTGTGAAACTTGTTCGGTAACAGCTCTGATGGACTTTTGGCAAAACTCTAATTCTACCTTGGCCTCTGCTACTTCCGCCTCTGAGGTGTTAGGGTCAAGAGGAGATGGTTTAATCAACGCTTCCTCCGCCGTCTCTCTCAGGGTTTCTACTCTCTGTGCTTCTCTGGAGGAAGCTAATAACTGGGCGGCTTCTATGGTGCTTTCTGGAGGATCAACTTTCGATAACTCTGCAAGACCTTCTTCCGACTCGCTGACTTTAGTCTGTAGCCACTTAACCCTTTCTGTGTTTTTATTAAACAACTCCAGCTGCCTTTTATCGGTCGCTAACTGAGAGAGGTTATTCTCTACCATCTGTTTAAGCACTGGGGTATCGTTCGAGGCCGTGTCTAAATCTGCTGCCACTTGATCCTTATCAAAATCGATATCGTAATCCCGTTTACAAGTCGGGCAAGAACTGGAGTGGAGCTGTTCTTTCAAACGAGTAACGAGCGTTTGGTTTTCCCTTAATTGGTCTTTTGCATCCTGTAATCTAAGTTCCCCAGGGGATATATCGATGGCGGTTTTACCTACCAGCTGCTCCTGTGCCTCAGCTACCTCTCTCTTGGCCTTATCGACAGAAGCTTCCAACTTCTCCTTAGACTTTAGATAAGTCTCATAATCCCTAACCTTGACATATTGTTCAGACAGGTATTTTGATGAAGCTTCCGGGATGGGATTCTGGTCTAGGACATTCTGAGCCGCTTCCATGTTTGAGAAGTACGCTAGCCAACTGGCACAAGCCCTTGTTAGTTGATCATGTTTATCAGCTAGTGCCTTTACCTGACCCTCCTTAAGCACCTTGTTGTCTTGGAGTACACTTAAAGTAGATTGAAGTTGCTCAAGTTTGACCCCTTGCTCCTCGATTGTTTGGTTATACTGTTGCAGGTCTTCGTCGGCCAAGAGGTACTCTGATAAAGCCTGCATCTTAGCCTTGCTGGAAGTTACCACGCTGTTACATTGTTTAAGAACTTTTTGCAGCTTATCCATGCCTATACAATCCTCTATATGGCGAACTAACTCAGCTCCATCCATATCTAACAAGGCTTGAGCGTTCCCTTGCTTACTGTAATAGTTTAACAAAAACTGCTTTTTGGAAACTCCCAGCATCTCCTCTATCAAAGGGTTACACGCTGAGTGAGATCGAGCTAAGACTTCTTCGTCCATCCTTACTTCACAGTTTTTTAGAGAGCGGGTAATAACTAACCCCATGTCCAAAGCAAGTCGTACTTCCAGATTTTTAGCGTCATCGGTTACTAAATCATTAGCATTTCCCTTGATCGCAGAGGTTCCGAACAAGGCGAATAAAACCGCGTGTAACACCGTGGATTTACCATTGTAATTGGGGCCTACGATTAGGTTATAATTCTCCTGAAAATCTACTTCTAAAGACTTGTGTTTCTTGAAGTTTTCTAAAACTATTTTACTTAGTTTCATCGGATATCCTTTTAAAAGAGTCAGCGGCTTCTTGATTTATTTCTTCTTTAATGCGGTTATAGGCGTCCTCTTCCCAAGACAAGACGGAGGACTCTGAGTAATCTTCTTGAGAGGAATTCACTACCCCTTGTATGGAAGTAGAATCCTTAATAGCGAAAACATCAGATCCGATAAACAGGTGGTTTATGTGTGAAGTTATAGAAGACCACTCCGAAGAAGTTACTTCTCCTTTCACTTCGATGAACTGGTAAGCGTGATCCAAGGGTAGCTCAATAAACTCTTCGTGTGAACACTCCAAATATTTCTCGGCTTTAGACCAAGTAGTAACAAAATCTAGGCCAGAGTTAGGGTTCCATGTGGCTATCTTCTTATCCGACATGTCCCCAAAGCTGAAGGGCATAAAAGACCCCAGCATTGTTAAGTTACCCATCTGAGAGAAGTTATGCTCATGGCCGCAAATGATGTGCTCGAACTTATCTTTTAACTCAGCCAACATCTCGGGGGTAATGGTGTTCTCTGTCAACCCTGGCTCGGGATGATTGGGAGAGTTGGCGTGTAGACAAAGAACCTTATTCTCCTCCAGAGACTTCAAGTCTTGCTCGAATAATTCCTGAGTGGGTTGATGGCCTACTAGAGTCAAAGGATTTCGTTTAGTGGGGCTGTCCATCAGATTTTTCTCTAATCCGGAATCAATTTTAGGTAAACAAGATAAAGCTGTGTCTTTAGTTAGATCCGCATTAAAATCATGGTTGCCTTGCAAAATAACATCAAACTCCTTTGCTATTAAATACCCTTGGGTCAAGGTTAAATGCCCCACCTTAGGCTTATCGAACAGGTCTCCCAGCTGCACTACAGGTCGTTGGCTAGCAGACTCTTCAAGTATCTGCTCCAATTTGTTTAGCGTGTAGTTCCAAAACCTCTGGTTACTTTCAAGAGTCGAATGGGGTAGGCGTTTCCCCAGGTGTAGGTCGCCGATAAATAAAGTCATTGGTGTGTCCTTTTAATTTAAAGCAAGTCGTTATTCTTAAGCTTAATGATCTCGTCAGGGGTCACACCTAGCTTAACCAAATTTAGCACAGCGTCTTTTCCCTCAGTCGTTTCAAAAGGCTGCATCCCCATCAGTGACACGGTCATGCCGTTCTTGTCCATTATCACTCCTGTAGCCGAATCGTACTCGAATACCACTTTCATAATTTAACTCCTTTTAATTTTTATAGAAAAAATACATGGGCCATGCGAAGAACATATAAAGCAAGTAAAATCTATATGCTTTTTTCTTGTTGCCATACTTGTCCTTGGCTATGTCAGACATTTCTTGGCAAACCTTTATCCACAAAGTAGCCCAAATTATTACTACTGTCGCTATGATTAAAGCCATACTCAATACTCCTAGTGGTTACTTACAAAAGTTAATAAGGCCAACGAAGTATATAACTCTTTTATAACCCCCTCAGCGTTGGGCTTAAGTCTTCTCACCCCCAACCAAGCCACCTCGCCTGGCCATATTTGAAAAGTGTTAGCTTTTAGGTCTATAAACACAGCAAGATTTATCGCTCCTGCCCTGTGCCATATTTTAAAATGACCCCTCTGTCTCTTAAGCATATCCTTGGTCAAGCTAGATTTAGTTTCTGAGGCCTTAACCTCTATGAGAAAAGTTTGTCCTGCTCTAGTTAACAGGAAGTCGCACGGCTGCTCTGGAATATAGTTAACATCCTCCTTGTTGGAGGCGGAGGTAGTATCGTAAAGCCTGATGAACGCACAAGGGGCTTTAGTTCTAAGCTCTTTCAAAGCTGCTCTTACTATTTTCTCCCCCATCTTTCCTATTTCCGCAGAAGATCTCATCGTTTTATACTCTCTTTATAGAATTGTATTAATTGACCGGACGCTAAAGGATCCAAGGATAGCGAGAGTATTGCTCTAGTAAAATCCTTTTCAGACTTTTGTAAGATCAACCCCCTTGAGTTCATCCCTGACACAATTGTTATTAATCTAGCCGACACTTGTGTTGCCCGATCCCCGAAAAGCTTATCTAACGGAGCTTGAGGACTATCGATCGTTAATTCCAGAAACCTATCTATGACCTGGCGGTTAGTTAGTCTATTAGTTTTACCTAAAAGAATCGTCTCAGTTTTACACAATACGTCATAGACACCGGTCTGCTCCGTAAGGCTATCGGATACATGCTCTTCCATATGGCTGAGCAGGGAGTCTTTAAGGTGGTTGTCGTCCACAGCTCCCACCAGATAAGAATTATCTAGCAAGGTCACTACCCCAGCTTGGTCATGTGTTATCACTGAAGAGTTACTCAGGGACTTTAAAGGAACCGATTTATTTTCCTTAGGCAAAAACACCTTAGGGTTAAACCCCAGTCTCTTGCTAGCTGCCTTATAAGGTATTGCCACAGAACTTATAATCAGAGAATCCGATTGGAGTCTTGATCTTCTGTGGGAGCCGTCCTCCAGCGAGCTGTAAGGAGCTAGTAGGTATTCGTTAGACTCCTTAGAGTTAAACCAGTCATGCACATCTTGTACAGGGTCTGGTCTTCTTAGAAGTCTATCCCATATATTCATTATTTAGTCCTCTTACGTTTTAGGTGCGTTTATCGAGTCATCCAATATCTTTGAAATGTGTTGAAACACTGATTCCGGTCTATCCCACTCCTGTTCTGCATAAAGAACGACCGCATTAAACCAGCCTTTAAACCAGTCTTGACTCATTTTGTTCTCATCTATAAGTTTGGCTAAAGCAAAATAATCTTGCAAGTGAGTTAACTCGCCGTGGGAGTTACTGTTGAAAATACGTTGTTGGTACTCTTCAATCCCAAGTTTTTTAAGGGCTTGCTTAAAGTCATTCATTTTGTTACGTTATCCTAGTCCGTTATATGGTTAAAGTTGAGTCATATAATTTGTCATGTAATAAGAACTTTGAGAGCACTCGTCAACAATATCTGATACATCATCATCGGCTTGTCTTGGCATGTTTGCCGCAAGATTCATGCACTCTTTAAATAATGCAATTCTGGCGAGTCCTTTTTCCTTCCTAAGCTCTTTTTCGTAGGTTGTGGATTCCTTAGTAAGGGTAATGTTCCCATTTTCACACCCAGTTATCGTAAGTGCAAGGATTGCTAATATAGCTGTTTTCATCTTAATCTCACCTTATATTCAGTAGGGGTAGTCCCCTCTACCCTAGTAATATTTTTATTTTGCACGAAAGCGCAAATAACCGTCGCCTTCTCTAGCCCTAAATTCAATGCCACGGACCCTGCAGTAAACCTAGATTTGCCACGGATGTAAAACCATATCTTTTGCTCAATAGTCATTATGGTTATCCAAGGAGTTGTACAGCCGTCTATCTACTGTAAAAGAGCTATAGTCGGGGGTAGTTTCCACTATATCTTGCCCTACCTTAACTGCGTTGGTGTAATGATCACAATACAGTTTATCCTTGGTCCTTTGCTTTTCCCCGTATTTATCGTAGAAAGTAATTCGATATTTTCCTGTTTTGGTCATATCCCGCCGCCTTAAAAGAGTGGAAGTATTGTACCTTAACTAATATTAAAACACAATACTTTAATATACTTTCTTATGAGGATAATATGAGAGACAAGGTATAAGCCATGTCTGGGGATAAGCCGTCCAGATTTTCGTGCATCCACCTCAGGTAGCCTTTAGGTACCATCCTCGGAGACATCCCTTTATGCTTTCCGAAAGGCATGGCGGACACTAATTTAGGGGTATTCATGTAGTTGTACAGTTGCTGATGAGTAAAGTCCTTTTCTAAGCAAAATTTGTTGACTATAGCTATTGTGGCCATACAATCGGAAGTAGCCTCATGCGCTCCTTCTAAAGGCTCTCCAATATAATTTTCGTAAACCTCCGATAGCTTAAGACCGTACTTAGACAGGTCCCTTTGGACGAGGTGATAAACGTCTATGTGCGGGTGCTTGTTCAAATCGCATCCCTTGTTCTTAAGTAGAGGCAAGTCATAATTCAGACCATTATAGGTGACCAACAGTGCTGGTTTTTCGGAAAAAATCGTGTCAATGGTCAAGCTTAGCTCGCTACAAACGTGTTCATCTTTCTTGGCGTCGTGAACATCTGTCATATAGATACCATGGATTAGCGAAGCCTCCTCAGGTATCACACCTCCGGCAGGGTAGCATAAAGAATCCATTATTATATCTATCCCCTGCTCTCCACATGTTAAAGCTGCCACCTGCACAATTCCACAAGTTTTAACATCCAACCCAGTAGTTTCTGTATCAACTGACACTAATAACATATTACGACCCTTTCACTTGCTCTAGTTATTGCTGTATAGAGGCATCTATCCGCCTCCGATAATGTCTTGTTTTTATAAATATCTCTATAGTCCACAAAAACTGTACCGAATGTGGATCCCTGTGACTTATGGCAAGTTAAAGAATAAGGAGGTTTGGCATCCAGGAAACCCTCCTTAAACCTGTAGTAAGCTGCCCAGTCACCTGCTTTTATAGCCGAGTTCCTGAGCTTATTAGCTTTTTGATTGGCCAAGGCACGGGAGCTTGGGTCTAAGACTTGGTAAACCTTATCAGGCTGTCCTTGATCTAAAGTAACTAACCAAATTTTTAGATCAGGGAACAATTCGCATTCTGCAGCCACCATGTTTAATACCTTAGCCTCTACACCGGTATTTAAAACCACTTCATCGTTCTCTGTATAAGCTTCGTTTACAACTATTAAATCCCCTATCTCGAAAGGCTGAGTAGGGTCCCCTCCCTTAGCCTCTCTGACTAAGGTATTGTAGTAACTGACTTGATCATTTCTCCAAGCCAGTACTCGGTATTTATCTACAAAAGGTAAATCAATCTTCATTGGAGATATCCTTATAACAGTCTAGCTTTTCTTGCATAACCTTATCCATTACCACGGTTTTACCTCTCTCAGTGACTACCACCACGTTCTCATCTGTGCCTAATAAGACATCCACATCCTTAAAAGAAAAGACTTCTTTAGTTTCTTTATTAAAGCAAGTGGTTGAATCATCGCTCTCCCTCAGTTGCTCTTGAGTGAACCTCTCGGCTCTGCTCGAACTACAAGAGACAGCGTTCAAAAGAATTACGGCCGACACTGTAATAACTAACACCGAATAAACTATTTGAGAAAATTTCATTTTAATCTCCATCATTGCATGATTTGATAATCAAGGCTTGCACTCTGGCCTGCCCTGGAAGAAGCACTACTCTATTCCCGAATGGGATAGGCGTTTGCTTTAAAAACCCGGCTACTTTTACTTGGTTGCCCGATAGTTTTAATCGAGTCTCATAAGCCGGAACCCATTGGAACCCGCGAGTATTCCAGTGTAATGTAACACACTGTTGTTTCTCCGCGTGGTTAGTGAGAGTTACCTCCCAAACTTCCCTAGTTGTTTCTATCAGGTCATCATCTATCAATGTCTGATATCCAATTTTTTTCGAGACAACCATTATAGAGTCCACCTGTGCAAGGACGATACGATAAGGCGTCATGACGATATCCTTACTTTGTACCGTTGAACAGCTAGTGGTTATCAGGATAATGAATGGTAGTAGTAATTTCATTTGGTTTGTGTCCTATGCAAGTTGTTCGAAACCCTTCTGATGTTTGCGTCCCCACTATACCTGGGCTATTACAACCCTTTTGGTCGCATAGTGGGAAGTAACAGTCCATACCGTTACACCTGGGGCAATGGTGGATACCGGAGCCATTGAACGTCATTAAATCGTCCATAACTCCCATCCAATTACACAGCGTGCAATATATCTTAAACTGGGCCATTGGTTTCTCCGGGGACTTCCTCAACCTCCTCTTGCTGAGGTGCCAGATCCTTTTCACCTTCTGAGGCTATTTTGTCAATCATATTGGGCACAATCCTTTCTACAAACCCTGCAATGAAGGACCAAAGGAAAAGTTTCGCTGAGTCGGAGTGGCTCTCTGTGTACGCCGCCCATAAGAACTCCACGAACTTACCTCGCTCACTCCCCTCTTGATACACAAAGTTTGGAAAGAGTTCTCCATCTATAATCTGAGAAACCAAGGCAATAAATAAGATACAGGCAAAGATTCCTGCCACTAGGGGGGTTGTATAAACCTGCAGGATCGCAACTTTATTAACCTCTCGTTCAGCAGGTAGGTCCTTTAACCTGTAATATGTGCTCGTTGTTCCACCTAATGCTCCTATACAAAAAACCGATAATACATTTGAAACCTCGGTCAAGGGTAACACTAGATAAGCCGTGAAGGTTACCAGTATCACATAGATAGGCACTAGCATAGCGTGGAATCTAATATTGTTTAACACTTTAAGCATCTTAGTCTCTCCCGTAGTAGGTGGTTCTGGCTTTTTCAGCGGCTTTCATCCGCTCCAACTTAAAAGATAGTAAATTATCCAAGCCTTTGAGTACCATTTTGGCTTGTTCATGCTGCAAAACATAGGTGTAAAAAGTTCTGGGCGACCGACCCGATTTGAAAGGGACGGTCTCCAGATTTTGCATCCCTGGAAAGCCAGACAATACGGCTATCAGCTCATTGACTGCCTTGTAGTGCGGATAACCTACCCCACGACACAACTCATCAAGCGTCATAGTTTTTACGGGCAAAGTATATTCTCTTAGGGATTTCAATTGTCTGACTATAGTGCTCATTTTGCCACCATTATCCTATGCAAGTTGTTAAATTTCTGGTCCATCCGTTGTTCCAGTGCTTGTAGATCAATGTACTTCCTGCGACTGTCGGCTAACTCTCGCATTCTTTGCTCGGCTAACTCCTGTTCAGCCGTTAGAGAGTCCCCTTCCCTTAGAACACAAGGAATACCCGCTCGCTTAGCCGCCTCGTAATTTTCCTCCGAGACACACATCAGCTCTTTTCCTATGGGCATCATACCCATGCTATGCCATTGTCTAGCATCTAACCGTCTCCGGCAATAGTCATCACTCCAGGTACTTCCCAGGGTCATGCCAAAGCCAGCTACGGTTATACCGCCTGAGGTACTTCCCATACATGACTCTGAGGAAGTAGTTAAGCTAGGGGCTATAATATTTGGAACTTGCCTGCTCAGATCGGGAGCATTAACATAGCTGCGTCCATGTGAATCGATACTTACATTCGACCCATAAGCAGCGGCTTGCCCAAAGCTTTGAGATCCTGATTGAGCTGCAGCTCCTCCTGGAACTCCTGTAACCCCACCTGAGTAAGCTACCTTAATAACCAAGATAAATAGCGCTATTAAGATAAAAAATCCTTTAACCAGGTTAACCAGAGTTTGCACAGAAATAAGTCCGTGCGCTTTCATCGCATTCCTCGAATCTGGAAGGACCCCCAGGATTTAGCAAAGCCTCCTTGTTCTGAGGAAGTATGCCCCATGTTCGAGCTATTACCCCAGGAAGAGCCGTTAGTCATGGCTTTGGTATCGATCATACCGCCATTGTAACTAGCACCCGCCCAAGATCCGTTATGTGCGCCACTGTTAGCATAAGCCGAACCTTTATCCCAAGTCATAGAGTTACTTTCCGTGGCAGCATGACTGCCTGCTTCACCTGCCAAATTATAGGAAGTACCCCAAGCCATAACAGACCCTGCCTGTAGAGTGATTGTCAGTATTGCTATTATTTCAAGAAATTTCATAGTCTTTACGCCTTTTAAAGTTAAAAAATAAATCATCCTTGACCTTGTCCTTCTTCGCTGAAAGCCTCCTGTATCATCCTTTCGAATTCTTTACGGTTAACGACCTGGACACCTAGCCCATCTTCGTTAATCCCCGGTAATATCTTAGGTTCTGAACCCTCTATGATCGCTAGCCTGACAGCCGTAGCCGCCGCTATGATTGGATTGCCTAGAGCCTGCCTAACGATCTCAGTTAACTCAAAAGATAGCCCTGCCTTGAAGCACTTAGTCTCAGTATGGTCAATTGGGGGCAATTGATAAGGATCCCCTATGAAGAGATACTTCCTACCCCAATCTCTAGCATCCCTTTCTATTCTTCTGAATAGATCATCTGGAATCATAGATGCCTCGTCTAGTAAAACGTACTTTATATTTATCCACTCAGTAGGGTCGTAGGTCTTTTTAACGACCAGTTTAGTCGTACCCTTTGATTTGACAGGTTTAACCCCTAAGAACTTATGGATGGTAAGACAAGTAAAGTCCTTGTTAAACCCATGCAAAACTTTTACAGCTTTGTTGGTAGGCGCGGCTAGTATAGCTTGATGCCCGGGGATTTGTTGTATAAGTCGTTGAGTTAAATACGATTTTCCGCTACCGGCTGGACCTAGTAAACTAAAGAACTTTTCCTCAGGGTTCTCAAAGAACTCAGAGATTTTATCCAACCCTTCTTGTTGACCCGCCGTAAGTTCAGACATAATCTTCCCCTGGATATTCAGGCAACCAATCCGGCCAAGTGCAAGTCAGATTGTGCTTGATTACCATCTCTGCGAAGTAAGCAGAAGCTCTCCTCTCAGCGGCTACCTTTAGAACTTGAGCTAAGAATTTTGATAACACTATCTTGGTGCCTTGCTCTAAAAGCTGCGTATCGATAGTAGCCGATGGGCGCCAAGCTCGTCCACCTTCGTAAGCTATAGCTGCTGAAAACTCCTCTTTCTTGGAGAACTTCTCTATTGCGTTATCACAAACATCTACGGCTATCTTGAAGATTTGCTTGAGTTCCATAACATCAAACTGGTTTTCAGGAATAACCAAGTACCCATCTTCATCTACTTTGGTGTAAATCATAATTTTTCTAATGCCTCATTAACTGTTTTCAACTTGGGGAATTCCCCTATCTCTATTTGTTTTGCCCACGACCTTCCGAAGCTACAGTCAGCTACCATAGGGATCTTGTGCCCTGGGGGCGTTACATCCATGACTTGACAAGTCTCAGCAAAGAAAGGGTGTAGATGTTTTATCGGAACCTCGCATAGAATCTCATCATAAACTGTGGCGATTAAGTATGCGTCATACCTTTCCAAAATTCTTTTCTGGCACATCTCCGTTAGGACAATTTTTAGGATGTCCGCAGCTGTGCCTTGAATTGCTGCATTGACCGCTTGCCTTTCCCACCTAGAGGACACCGCTCTATCTGAGCTTTTTATGCCTGGCAGATGCCTGTAGTTTCCATAGGATGTTTGTGAATAACCCACTACCCGGGCCTGTTTAATTTCCATTTCTTTCCAAGCATTGACGCCAGGAAATACTTGATCCTGAGCTTGCATTATGGCCTTAGCCTCGTCCAAGGTACAGCCAATTGATGCGCTTAATTTAGTGTACCCGCCGCCGTATATGCCTAGAAAGTTAGTGGTCTTACCCGCATACCTAGAGTCCTCAAACAGGCTGTTTAACTCGTGATCCGGATCTTTATACACCTTCAGGAAATAGTTATAATCCACAAATTGCCCATTGAAAGAGTTTTTCAAGTCTGGGTAATCATCTAACTTAACTCCACGAGACCTCATAAATACAGAGAGTATGCCAGTACCGCCTATAGCGTGAACATCCTTTTTCACCTCGCCTAAATAAGCGTCCATAAAAGTCTTATCGCCAGACCTATCTGCCGTCAACCTTAACTCCTGAGAACTAAAATCCATAGAAACTAATACGTTGTCTTTACTTCTTGGCACGAATATTTCTCTAACATCTCCTTTAGCGATTTGCATCAAGTTAGGGTTACTTCCAGTCGGTCTTCGAGTCACTGTCCCACAGGAGTTAAACCCCGGGTGTATCAGCCCATCCGTCGAACCTTGGAGCCACAAAGGATACACATTCCAGTAATTTTTACGCCGAGTGTTAGCATCCTTATAAGCCATCATGGACTCTAAAACTTCCTTTTTCCAAGGCTGCTCTAGACAGTCGTTAGCTATGGCCATTTGCATGGCGTATTCATCAGTTCCAGGACTTCCTTCCAAACCCCTTCTATATCTAAGGCTGTCTCTCTTTGGCTCAGTCCTCGCTCTTATCTCCACCCCTAGCAACAAATATAAGAAATACTGCATTTGCTTAGGGGAATCTACGTTAAGCTCGGTCCCCTGCGTAGTTACTGTCGGAGGAAGGTCTAAGATCCCAGCGCAAAACGTTACAAACTCTAAATATTCTTCAGAAGATTTCATTTTCCAGGATTTAGTAGAAGCAGGACCCAGCAGCCTAAGGAATTTTTTCTGGTCTTCTGTATACTCCCCATTACAATCCAGTAAGTAATCTTCTACAACATCTGGGGTGGTCTCGTCCTTGCCAAGTAACTGGGCACAATATTCCTTAACGTAGATCATGGTGGTTTTCTCGTAAGGAGGAAGCCCTAACTTTTCCGTCACAGCGGTAAGTTGCTTGACAGTGGGAGAAAATTCGGCAGGCTTGGTATCTACTATGTAACTTTGGTAGTAACTCCCATCTTGCAGTTGTTTTCGAAAAGATTCCAGCTTACTTTTGACTGAGGCTTGAATCTCCTTCTGAGTTTCCCCTGCCGCTAAAGCTCTATCAGTCTCCTTAGCTTTTATGTAAGGAGCTTGGTCTTGATAAAGCTTATCCACAGCTAACTCATTAGGGTTCTTACAGTTTTCCGACAAGAGCTGCCTAAGCTTAATCATCTCCAGATTCATTACTTTTTCATCTTCCTCTGAAAGCTCTTTAATCTTTTCAGAATCCAGAGCCACGCCGTCTACATGAGCCTTAACAAAGGCCTGAGCAGCAGGGCATTCCTGGTTGATTATAAAGTCATAATTGCCCTTAAGCTTTAGGGTCCAAGTAAACAGGTTATGAAGATATGCGGTCACTAGACTGTCATCGCAGCCGTAATCCAGAGTTTGCTCTCCGGTTAACTCCGACATATTGCTGGCGCCGTGTGCTTCTAAAGTATCTTTATATGTGGCTTGAGTGTAATCCAGGTACCTTTTGGATAGGTGTTTTAACCCGTGCTCATCGTTCTCATCGATATGGTGGTGAAGTAACCTTGTCGTATCCCAGTGATATTTCAGAGTATGCCCGAGCTGAACCTTAGTAATAGTTCCCTCAAAAAGGATGTTAGCCGCAGTCATAGGTATATCTAAATCCTCTATATGAGTAATCAGGTCTAGAACCACTTGCTTATCTAAATTTTTAGTGTCCTTGTGGTCCACTGAAAAATAGAAAACATGGTTACAATTTGCACCCAGGGCAAAAGAGCATCCCGTTATTTCGGAGTGCATCATATCTACGTATTGCCTACCCTTGGTAACTTGCCTAAATTCCGGTATCTGCAGGTAGTCGGTTGTCTCGTAATCCCAAGCTACTAAAGTGGTTTCCTTCAGTAGCTCTACGACTTTTTTACAACGTCTTCCAGATTGTCTTCGACTACCAGCGTCTTTTCATAAGTCCATTTTTTAAGGTCTTCATAAAAATCCGGGCATTCTGCCGTCACCAGAGCATGTTCTAAAGCGTCAGGCATAGGGGGTCTCTGCGTCCATGTGAGATTATCCGGGTTGCATAGTTCTGGGTGCAGCTTGGCCACCGTGAACTGATTAAACCAATTGATAACGTCGGCATAACACTTATGGAAAGCCTTATTTTCAGTGTTCTGAGCCACTTTATTCAAGGTAACTCTATCCCTCTTATCTAAGAGGCTAGATAACTGTAACATGCCGTCTTCCCCGAACTCTTGTAGCATACTTTTGTAGGCTGCAGGACCCACTCTATCTATCCCTTTGTAGCCATCCGAGGCATCCCCAACCATGGACTTATACACGGTAATTAAAGGTACAGGTATGTCCTCTTTCTTGTCTCTAAAGACATCCTCAATAGCTCCCCCACGAAATACAGAGACTTCCTCTGAACAAAGAGCCAATAAATCCCTATCAACAGTGTGAATTATCTTGTGCCCTTGCAGAGTACCACATAGGTAGGCAATCACATCGTCTGCTTCTTGCCTATCTAGGTATACAATAGGAGTTCCCAAAGCCTTGATAACCTCAATACACATTCGGTAACAAGATTGGATTTGCTCCTTTACTAAAGGGTGTTGATCCGCTCCTCTCTTAGCCTTGTACTCAGGTAAGATATTTTTTCGGAAATCATTACCTCCGTCAGCCACCGCTATGATGTATCGGGGTGCCCCGACCAAATCAATACAAGGCTGAAGGTACTTGTTGATGAATATAGGTACCCCGAACTCTGCCCGGTTTATTAATTTCTCAGGATCCTCAGGGTGTTTTAACCCCATGATGTCTGAGTCAGAGAAGTAGGACTCTATTACTAAGCCTCTAATGTCTAATATCGATGTTGGTTGTTGGTCTTGCATTGTTGTTCCTTATTTTTTAAGGTTTTAAATTCTTCTTACTGCCTCATTCCAGGCTTGCTCTGCTAACTTATAAATTTCAGATTCATCATTACTGTAGGTTGTCCTAAACTGAACTGCCCAACCCATGCAACAAGTACCAAAGGCAAAGGAGTACTTACAATTAGATGCCTCCTCTATGATTAAACCGATAGGGTTTTCCCCACAAAAACAGGGTTTTAGTTTAGCCATTTAATTCTCTTAAAAATTAATACCCTTAAACCTCAAAGCGATGTCGCATTCCTTGCCCTTCAACTCAACGCAATCTCTTTTGCGTTGAAGCCAATCCCTTGGCTTCTTACAACACTTTCCCTGTCCATCTAGGTGACAACAATTAACTTTTTTGCTAGTCTTCGACGACTCGCTTGAATACCCAAGGGTTGAATGCTCTGACTCCACTACCTACCTCTTCTCCGATGGTTGCCCTTGTCAGAGTATCCCTGAGGGGTCTTTTCTGAATTTGCAAGGTTAATAGATACCCGTCGAACACGCCCCGGGATGTCTTAGAAATCTGCAGTTGAACCAATTCTCCGGCGTAATCTCCGTCTTCCATAACCACTAATACGACTGTGTAAGGGCTAGTTGAAACTTCCCATCCCTTGGCTTTCCACTCCTCGATAATAGGGCCTAAAGGCTCACCGTCGTTAGAGGTCTTTTGATCAGAAGAATAAACCAATTCAGGATCGACAGGCTTAGCATTACGATCCTTAGGAATCTCCTGTCCTCTATACAACCACTGGTTTCGTCTTTCAATGATTTTAAAATTTAATTCCTGGGCAAAGTTTTTATTGCCAGGCGCATTGAAAGTGGCGTTATCCAGGTTAATGGTAGGAAAAGAAGTCCAATCAATCTGCAAATCAGAGAACCCCTGTTCTTCTAATTCCTGCAAGGGGTTACCTTGGATGCCTGATGACTTGGCTAATGCGCTAGAGGCTTCTGATTCCTGAATCTCTGTAGACCCAGATTCGGCTTCCGCTTCTTGGATCACTTCTGCCAGAGCCTCTTTCTGATCCGCAATAGCCTCCTCGTTTTCAATTACTGCTGCTGTTTTTTCACCGGTTGGTAGTGCCATGTTGGTTCCTTATACTTGTTTAAAATGTTTGGTTAAAATACGAGTAACTACGTTACTCACCGATCTATCCTGATCCCTAGCCTCCTTGATTAAGACTTCCCTCAGCCATTCAGGAGGTGAGAAACCTACCTGACCCTTCTTGCTTGCTGTCTTACTCTCTACTGCTGAATCACTTTCACTCACATCTGTTCCTCCGACTAATTATTTAAATATACTGTAAGGTCTGGTATATGGTAATACTTTAAAGTATATTAGTCAACTACTTTCATGTAATCCAGTAAACTATTTTTATCCTTCATCACATAATTAGTGTCCACATTTCTCTGTAGGGCACTATTTATCAGCCTATCAGAGTAAGTATTGACATATCTGAACACCCATACATTCACTACCTTAGTCTGCCCGCTCCTTTGACATCTGGCTATAGCCTGGTTAAGAATAGACGGGGTTCCATCGGCCTCAAACATAACGATGTTGTGGCACACCTGAAAATTATGACCGGCATGCCCTGATCTAAAATTGGCCAAAAGAATTTTACAATCACTGTTCGTTTTGAACTTCTCAGACTCGTTCCTACCTCCATACAGTACCGCAGGGTTAAACTCCTCTAGCTCTGCCTCTAGCTTCTCGATAGTTGAACGATGTTGGCAGAAGACAAGAGTTTTCTCTTCGGGGTTAAGCAAAGCCAGCAATGTATTGAGGGGTACGTCCTCTATAACTTTCTCGGAAAAATCATTCACATTAGTTATCAACCTGATAGCAAAAGCTCTCAATGCGCTCTGATTGTCTGCTATTATGGCCTCTTCCTCTGACAACTCCAGTATCCTTTCAGTCATCAGCTCTTTATAGAGTGCTCTATGCTCAGGGGCTAGATGGACATGATGATCCATGATATTAGGCTCCTCTAGGCTTAGGCAGTCACTAGCCCTAACCCTAATGCTGTTTTCGCTCAGCTTTTCCTTAATTACCTCTTTTTCCTTATACCCTACAACTTTTTTAAATTTATCGAATCTCTGATAAACAATGTGTCTCCTTTCGAAAACCCCGAAATTAACATAGGCCGCAGGATCCTTTATCTTAATATGTCCATAGGCATCAGTCAGATCAGCGGTAACTGGCGTACCCGACATACCCAGGTAAGAGAACCCGTAGGCATGAATGGCTCTATAAATTGTAGCCCAGTTACTTGTTGCAGGATTCTTTACAGCATGGCATTCGTCCACTATTAAGGCTGAGTAGTGTTTCATAGGAAAAATATGGGCACATACTTTTACCCACATCTGGAAGGACATTAGCAATATGTCGGGCATCTCTCCCGTTTTCCTCCATTTGAGAAACAATGTTTTTCTCTTGGCTGGAGAGTGATTAATTACAAGATGAGTAAAGTTGTGTCCCGTTATGATTCTCTCAAACTCACTGACGTACTGTCTTACAAGGGTAGGGGGCATAACGCAAATAACCTTTTGGCCTTGACTGAGCTTCTGCATCAGGTAGATAAAAGATTTTAAGGTCTTGCCTGTGCCCGGGTCACTGAAATCATTGGAGATCTTTATAGGGATTAAATACTTTGCTCCATCTACCTGATAATCTCTGGGAATTTGTTGGCTAACTCCTTGTACTCCTGGAATTATTTCGCTTAGGTTAATCTGATCCATCTTTGTACATCTCCACGGGTATATTAACTTCCTTCATGGCCTCTATAGACAACCTGAGAACGCCCCTTCCTCTAGTTGGTAAGTAAGGAGAAGTGCTGTTATCCCCCTGGAAGTAACTCAAGGACCTGCAGGACATGACAAAAGCATCGTGTGTTTTTATGCCCAATCCCTCAGAAGCCCCGTTCTTAAACCTCTGCATCAGAGGATAGGCTAGTAATGTGTCTAGGTATAAACTACCGTTATCGACAACGTAATGTCTGCCAAATTCCAGAACATGACTAGACCTTAAGTCGGTCTCGTTATGAGCCATGATAGCGAAATCCCTAAGGATCTTATCAACTTCGTTGATGCTTGTTTCCGCTGAAATTCTGGCCAGGTTGGTGATCAAGTGGTCCATAACAGCTACTTTTAAACTCTTCAGTTTCTCCACGTTTTCAGAGGACAACCCTTTGTCTTGCATTGACTTTATAGCCCACTCGTAAGCCATAAACAGTAGCCTATAGCCCATCTTTAACCGGTCGGGTAAGGCACTTTTAAGAATTTGATCAGGCAAGGGATTAGCCTCAAATAACTCATCTATTTCCATCATCTGGGTATGTAGAGCCAAATCCGTGAGAGCTGATCCGACTTCTACTAAGTCATCTACCATGGCCGTTAAAGCCATAAAATTCTCTGTGCCCTCGGAGTTCCCTTGCGGGTCAAGTTCCACGGATATAGAGCGATGTGCTAGTGCCGGAACCTTTATTGGTTCTTCCGAAAGAGTTGCTACGGGCGCGGTAATCATCCACTCCATAGTTGATACATCAACCCCGTTCTTATCTCCACCCCCGATACGGCCTTTAGAAATTGTTTGGAAATCGTAGGAAGCTTTTAATATCTCCACAATTGTGGCGTAATGATTCCTACTCATTGACTTGGGGTTAACCTCATTTATGATACGAGGGATGGTAGTTGAGTTAGATAGCCCTTGTTGGAAGGGTAACTTAGTGGAATTAGGGGCTTCCAATGTCAGGTCCGCTCTGCCTCCTTCTAAACCGGATAACCTCTGGAAGCAAGCTACAGTTCTGTTCTTACCTGTGCCCGCTATTCCTGAGATACTCAGCAATGGGAACTCTCCGAACAGTTGATGACAATGAGATTTTAGGTGGCTAGCTAAGTACCACCCCATGATTCTACCTATGACATGGTCTCTATTCATGTTGCAAAGGTGATGAAACGATTGGTTTCCCTTGTCCGTAATATCCCTAGCAAGGTCCCTAAACCGTAAGCTAGGAGACGCCTCTATGTTTCCCACTAACAGATGGGAATGCGCCCGACCTGTCGAGGTTATACTAAACTCTGGCTCCACATAAACCATTAATCCTTTTGCGGAAGGATCCCTGACATTGTCAGGCCCTTTCCTTCTCCTGTACTGCAAGCCTACTTTCGTAGCTTTAATTACCTTGTCCACCGGTAAACCTCCAAAAAGTGAATCTTTACAGACCGTCATGTATAACTTAGAAACATCGTCGTCTGTGCCCAAAAAAGTGGCCCCTGGTATGCCCTTTATTTCTTTCTTAAATGCTGATTTACTAGTCCAGGCCAGCTCGTTAAAATCTTTTATCTTTATAGGTTGGAACCCTCCTGCTACCATTAATTCCAAAGAAGAAGATTCTACCCTGTTATCTACCTCACTAAATATTTGAGACTCTATTGACAAGGTAAAACTAGTTACCGGCGTAATGTACTCCGGGTCTTTGTAATACTGTCCCATATTAGGGAAGAGCATCATTGAGTTTAGGCCGACTCCTTCTTCCTGTGCCTTCTCAAACATCTTACAACTATGGCATGATGGCGGCGCACTGGTCACCTTCTTCATAGCCGCACAGTTAAATGAGTACGGGTGAGAGGGGTAACTCCCTAGCTTAACCTGCATCGAGGCTGGTGAATCATACCTATCTGATTTCAAGGTATTAGACGCTTTGGTTATCACCGAATCTTTGGTTGCTGCCGTAGCTCCCGTGTCTTTCAACCAAGCTTTTAGCTGCATCTGGGTGTCGTTAAAACTACCTCGGTTATTATCTATTAGCTTCCACACGCAGTCCGGAACCGTGGTTCCTAATGGGGACAAGTCTGATCTCTCCGGTTTAGGGAGGTTGTCCGCGTTCTTGATTTCCGGAACGACCTCAGCGACTAATTCCACTAAAGTAGGGCACTCTTCTAAAGGGCCTTCTATCCGCTTACTATCGATTGGCTCATTCTTAACCGTCTCTTTATAGACCTCCGCCGTCATCCCGAAAAGCTGCTCTGTGGTTACTCGAACCTTATAAACCCCTTTGTCTTTACGGAATGCTCCGGGCACCCAAAATAACCTGCCCTTTTTACCGCTGTAGACTTGATCATCCGTGCCAGTGACGTTAAAATAAGATGCTATTTTGGCGTATACCTTGTGTAGATCTTTGATCGGCTTTTTTATGCCCAGTACCCGTGCATCGATGAAGACATGTATCCCTTTGGTGCCGGATAAATGAACGTCTAGGTCCTCCTTATTCACACCTATATCAATTAATTTCCTTACTAATCTCTTACCTTCCTCAAGAGAAACCGCTAGGTCCTCGTTATCTATATCGAAATAAAGCGGGCCGTAGGTCTTACCAGCTTCTTTGTTATAGTTACCCAATACGGAAATTCTCTTGACGTTGGAAGCCTCAGCGAGTTTCCATATATCGTCCAGGTAGTTTTCCTGTACTAAAGTGCTCCAATCCTCGAACATGCTTGAGATTTGAGTATTTCTAGTTAGTTGTATCGTGTTTCCTGCCATACTCTTATACCCATCAAATTAAAAAAGTGAGGAGGCCCGCCCTTCTCTGGAGCATGAGGATATATTGGGCGCCCTCCCCCACGGGGGTTAGTTAGACTCATTGGCGAGTCTGTGGACTAGTTCCTATAAAGCCACCCTCCGATATACGCTAAATAGGTTGATGGGAAGCTAGATTAACATACGCTTAATATCTTCATCAAAGCCAATGTTTTGACACACTATATGTTGTGTTACTCGGTAGAGCTGGCTACTACTGACGCTAATTATATTAATTTTGCCGTCACAATCAGTTCATCAATTGCAGGGTCTTCATGTTCGGTAACAACGATTTCATATTCTGGCACTAATAATCCTTCCTGAAATGGTTCGAATATGTGTGATACACCAATACACTCAAATCTAAAATTGTAAGCTAGGAACTCCACGCGATACGGGACAAACGCCATAACTCCGAATATTTTTTGCGCTGAATCACCCCTCATAAGCTCTTCATCCATTTGAAACTTACCTATTCTTCTCATAATAATACCTTTTCTTATCCTATAGGATTAGCTACTAAATTTTTGGATAAAGCTATCTTTACCTGTCTAGGTAGATCGCTCTCAGGGCCATTGTTATCAAGATTAACCATGCAGGTTGGATCAAATTGTATGGTTAAGGATTCGTCAAGCACAGGTAGCCTATTGCTGGCATTGACCCAGATTATCCGATCATAGAGGTACTTGGAAGCAGCAAACTCTAGATGACATCGTAACCCACAGTAGGTATCAGCTTGTGCAAGGATAATCTTGGATAGCTTGTCCTTAGGTATGTTAAAAGCACGTATCTCGTCCCTCCACTCTAGCCTGTGGTTGTCCCTGTCTAAAAAGCACTCTTCCATGGAAGTATACCGATACTTCAGCCTTAACTTTTCATATAGGAACTCCTCTAGACACACCATTGAGGAACTTCTATAAGTTACGCCATAAGTGTCCCTCAGAATCTTGCAAACTTCATCTTTGCCGTGGTCTTTATGACCTATTACTAGGTATTTCATGATAGTTTACTTCGGTTCATATATGCTCCTTAGCCTATCGTACTCTTGCCTCTGTAAGCTCTCTCGTACCCGCTGTGTCTCCTGTTCGCGCCTAGCCAAGAGATCCTTAACCTCCTGCTCAGTACAGACGTTAAGAGCCACTAGCTCATCAGGCGCATCCAGTGGGTTAATATCCATCTCTTCTATAGAATAGTAGCCAGCGTCGTACCCTGCAACTACACCCAGACTTATGAAAGTCCCATCGTCAAAAGTTATAACTAAACCATCAATTTTGTACAAATGCCCGGCAGTCTCTACAGTCTTCCCAGGTATTTCCTCAAGACTAGTACGCTTTTTCATGATAATCTCAATAGGGGGGATTTTCCTGCCAAGTTAGAAAAAGATATAACCCTTTTCTTGGCAAGTTGATAGCAGTCTTTGTAAGATATGTTTTCAGACATACCCTCTAGCAAGGCTTTCTCAATTACTTGGTCGGCTAAAGACACTATCATAAGTTGTCTTATAACTAGTACCTCGCGTATGTTTTTGAACCTTTGTTCTAGGAAAAACAAGGCCGTGTTTTCCATTTTAGCCAATGCTAGATAATATTTGTTTGCAGACGTACTACCCTGTTGGGTAGCATAATCGACGAATCTTTTTATCACATCTGTTTTCTCTCTATGGATTATTTTACCGTCCCGTCTAGTTTCAAGCCAATTCTGATCCTTTTGCCTGGCCGCAATTGCAGCAAGAGCTACCCTAATTCTGAAAAATTCCTTCGTTAAGTGTTTTTTAAAGGAAACAACTACTTTTGAATTTTTCATTAAGGTAACAAGGAACGTAGCTTGTTGCTCGTCTAATAGGTACTCTACACCTGGGCGTCCCTTAGTTTTAAAGTTTACCGATTTCAAATCGGAAAACCCCACATCGTCCAAGTCTTGCGCGTATTTTTTTATTAGAAGGACTACTGAGTCATGTTCCACATTACCTCCACTGGCTAATATCCTTGAGGTGGTATACGCTTTTTTTCCGTCCATTAAAACAATTTCTTGAGTCATACTTTACCTTTATATAAGAATAATCTTAAAGATAAGTTTACGGGTATTTATATGTGAAGTCAACTTCATGCTGTAAACGCCAAGGTAAGTATAGCTAAGATAGCCCCTAAACCTATCAAGCCTACACTTGTCACTAGTTCAGGTACTTGTATGCTAGCTTTAGGCTCTAAGCCATACATCATGTCATGGTAAGTTGATCTTGCTACGGTCTCTACAGGTTCGGTTTGGAAGATTTCCTCCAGCCTCAGGCACATAGGGGTTGCGACTATGTTTTCGAATCTTCCTTGAGGAGTATCTTTCACGCAATTCTCGACTAAAACTACCCTTAGATCGTCATCGTCATCTAAGGTATCCATCCAATGGCTACCGTGTAAATCGGGTTCGTTATAAAAAGCGACTACATTCCCCTGGTAGTCGATGGTTAGATATCTCATGTTGGTTATTTTCATGGTGCATACTCCTCAATTAAAGTTAAAATTAATCATCACAACCCGCTCCGATGGAGTTACCGGTCAACTGATCGAACAGGTCCGCCCTTTTCTTGGCAAAAGATGTGCAATCCTTTAAAGATCGCTTGTAATTGAGCCTGGTCAAAGTGTTGTGGATCCTGTGGTACTCCGTCCTTAAGCTCCCTCGATTGAACCTCGTAAGTGTTACAGTTATTTATCAACTGCGTTCTGGAAGTAACAACCCCGACAAACTCAGTAATCTTATCTTTCACCAAATCCCCTATCTCAAACTCGAAAGTTGGGGCTAGGGGATTTGAGATTAGAGGAGCTATGGGTTTCTTAAGCTTTGGAGGTATGGCTTCCTTAGGCTTTGGAGCTACGGCTTCAATCCGTATGAAATTCTTTACAAGATAATCTTTTGGCCTCCACATCGCTACTTTAGGCGAGAGTCTAATGTAGACTAGTCTCTTAAGATCCCTTTGTTCTACTACTGTAACCTTCTGCCCTTTATGTATTTTATAAAGTGTATACTTAACAATGGTACGATGGTTCTCCAATGCTACC
>Ga0209633_10001146_pt1 | contig 28391 bp, 26 predicted proteins | sample Cruoilmetagenom1_FD_187290 | JGI IMG/M metagenome (GOLD analysis project Ga0209633, IMG submission 187290) | Oil polluted marine microbial communities from Coal Oil Point, Santa Barbara, California, USA - Sample 1 (SPAdes) (version 2) | ecosystem: Environmental > Aquatic > Marine > Oil seeps ... | reverse complement strand
CGATGATGATTTTTTCTTTATAGAACTATGTGTAAAAGCTTTTTTATAATGTTTGAGTGTGGCAGGTTTGAACCCACAAATTTTTTGAATTGAAGCCAAAAAAATCTCGTCTTTTTGAGAGCGAGATTTTAAGATGTTTTTAATGAAATTCATAAGTTGAATTAGTCATCCAATTTTTTAAATAGCACACAAGCGTTATGGCCTCCAAATCCGAATGTATTACTCATCGCAATTTTAACATCTCTTTTTTGAGCCTTATTAAACGTAAAGTTTAGTTTTTGATCAATTCCCTCATCATCTGTAAAATGATTGATCGTTGGTGGTACAACACCATGTTTTATTGCTAAGATTGAAGCAATGGCTTCTATAGCACCGGCAGCACCTAATAAATGCCCCGTCATAGATTTGGTTGAATTGATATTGATGGTGTAGGCATGTTCACCAAAAACTTCTTTTATAGCTTTAGATTCTGCTATATCTCCTAATGGAGTAGAAGTACCATGCATATTGATAGCATCTACTTTATCATGATCAATCCCTGCGTCATGTAAACAATTTTTCATTACGCTTATGGCGCCTAAACCTTCGGGATGCGGCGCTGTTACATGATGTGCATCTGCTGACAGGCCGCCACCAATCAACTCAGCATAAATGTTGGCACCTCGTGCTTTGGCATGCTCATATTCTTCTAAAATTAAAGCACCCGCACCTTCGCCCAATACAAAGCCATCTCTATCTTTATCAAAAGGTCTTGATGCTGTTTTTGGGTCGTCATTTCTTGTTGAAAGTGCATGCATAGAATTAAAACCTCCCATACCTGCAATGGTTACAGCCGCTTCAGAGCCACCTGTAACAAAAATATCAGCTTGCCCTAAACGGATATAATTGAAAGCATCAATTATTGCATTTGCCGCAGAGGCACAGGCAGAAACTGTTGTGAAATTCGGACCTCTGAGTCCGTGTTTTATTGAGATTTGCCCTGGAGCAATATCGGCAATCATTTTAGGAATAAAAAAAGGATTAAATCTTGGTGTTCCATCTCCTTTGGCATAATCTAAAACTTCGTTTTGAAAAGTTTCCAACCCGCCAATTCCGGCACCCCAAATAACTCCTATTCTATCTCTATCTTCTTTATCAAGATCTAAACCGGAATCATCTAATGCTTCTTGTGAAGCTACCATAGCATATTGCGTAAACTTATCCATTTTACGTGCTTCTTTTCTATCCAAAAAGTCTGTAGGGACGAAGTTTTTAACTTCACATGCGAAACGAGTTTTAAAATGTGTTGCGTCAAAATGTGTAATTGGCGCTGCGCCGCTTACTCCGTTAACCAAAGCATTCCAATACTCGTCAACAGTATTACCTATGGGCGTTAAAGCACCTAATCCGGTTACAACTACTCGTTTTAATTCCATGTAGATTAAGAATTGGTTATTAGATGATAAAAACTACGAGCAAATCACCGTAGTGATGCTCGTAGTATTAAATAAGTATCGTTAGATTACTTTTTTGCTTCTTCTATATAGCTTATTGCTTGACCAACAGTTCCAATATTTTCTGCTTGATCATCTGGTATTTGAATATCAAATTCTTTTTCAAATTCCATAATTAATTCAACAGTATCTAATGAATCTGCTCCTAAATCGTTAGTAAAGTTAGCTTCTGTAGTTACTTCATTTTCGTCAACGCCTAGTTTGTCAACGATAATAGCCTTTACTCTTGATGCAATGTCTGACATAATTTTCTAATTTTTAAATTTAAAATCGAGGCAAAAATAAAAAACTTTAGTTTAAAACATTCATTTACCTCAAAAATTATGAGGTCTAAGTTAAAAAAAAATGTTTAAGTTTTAATTAATACCTCCGTAATTGTTAATAATAATTCTTTTTTTTGTTGAAACAATCAAACGGTATTTAATGAAGCGTATTGTAATTTTTGCATCAGGTTCCGGCACAAATGCCGAAAACATTATAAAATACTTTCAGAAAAGTTCCGTTGCAACTGTTGTTCATGTGCTGTGTAACAAGAAGGATGCCAAAGTTTTAAAGAGGGCTAAAACGTTTGAAATTAAAAGTTTACATTTTAACAAGGAAGATTTTATTGATAATGATACCATCTTAAATTTGTTGAAGAAAGAAGCTGATTTTATTGTTCTTGCCGGATTTTTATGGCGGGTTCCCCTAAAAATTATTGAAGCGTTCCCTCAAAAAATTATAAATATTCATCCTGCCTTATTACCAAAATATGGCGGAAAAGGAATGTACGGAATGAATGTTCATAAGGCGGTGGTAGCAAATAAAGAAAAGGAAACAGGAATAACAATTCACTATGTTAATGAAAATTATGATGAAGGTGCTATAATTTTCCAAGAAAGTGTCAGGGTTGATAAAAGTGATACTCCTGATGATGTCGCAATGAAAATACATCAATTAGAAATGAAATATTTTCCAAAAGTCATTGAAGATATTTTAAAAAAATAGATTTTATTTTAGTCGAGAGGTTATTAGATAATAATGAAAGTACATATTTATACAGACGGCGCTTGCAGCGGAAATCCCGGAAACGGTGGATACGGAATTGTTATGGAATGGGTTGGGAAACCCTATAAAAAAGAATTTTCTGAAGGTTTTAGGAACACTACCAATAACAGAATGGAATTACTTGCTGTAATTGTTGCCTTAGAGAAATTAAAAACTGAAAAAGTAACTGTAACCGTATTTTCCGATTCTAAATATGTGGTAGATTCTGTAGAGAAAAAATGGGTGTTTGGTTGGGAGAAAAAGGGATTTAAGGATAAGAAAAATGTAGATCTTTGGAAACGATTTTTAATAATTTATAGAAAACATGCAGTTTCTTTTACATGGGTAAAAGGCCACAATGACCATCCTCAAAATGAACGTTGTGATGTACTGGCCGTAAAGGCATCTCAGAAAAAAGAATTATTGATTGATGAAGGTTTTGAAAATAAGCCAGATCAATTATTCTGAAGCCATATTCAATAATTTAGCTACAATTTTTTTAAGTTCTTTTGGTGGATTTCCATCGTCAAACAAAGAAGATTCAATTGTTTTATCTTTAAAAGTTATTTTGATAGATGCAGCCATTGCCCTATCTGTACTGCTTATGTCTGATGGACGTTCTAAATTTTCAATCGCATTAATATCTATTTGATCAAGTAAATTGAGTATAGCTTCCCAATCTTCCTTTGAGGTTTTAAAGGATGATTTGTTATTTAATAAATCGGATTGACAATCATTTTTAGAAACTGAAATAAATTTAGAAGCACCTCTCGTAGCTGCCTTATATTCAATTTTAATTACTGAATTTTCTTGAAAAGTATTACAATTTGAAAATAGTATTATGAATATGATTATGAATTTCATTTTTTATTGAATTATTAAATGATAATTTAAAATTAATAAAAAAAAGCCGTCAACTGACGGCTTTCCTTTTTTATAATTGTAATATTAATTTACAAAAGTTTCTTTAGCACCTCCAACAGTAAATAAAGCTCTCATTCTATCATCTTGACCGGTAGTGAACATATACATACAGTCATCGTATACATAGTCCATATAATTCATAGTCATATCATTAGATTTACAATTGACAGTTGGGTAAGTTGGGCATTGATAATTTGGTCCATCAGAAGAAGGTGTGTCAGCAACAAAATCGTCTTGACGACATCTACCATCACCCCAAATATGACGTAAGTTTAACCAGTGGCCAACTTCATGAGTAGCAGTTCTTCCATGACCATATACTCCTCCGGCAGTATTTTCACCAAAAAAGTCTGAACCAATAACAACACCATCAGTTGCAGCAGAACCACCGGGGAATTGAGCGTAACCTAAAATTCCACCACCTATTTCACAAACCCATATATTTAAGTGGGTTGAAGAATCGGTAGCATCTATTCCACCTTGCGAAGAATCTTTCATTGCATCATTTGTTCCCCAAGTTGCTTTTGTCGAAGCCTTTCTAACAACAGACACTAATGTATATGTAATATCTGAATTAGCAACTAATCCAGCAAACTCAGCAGGAACTCCACTTGTGTTTGGATTGTTATTATTAAAATCGGCATTTAAAATAGCGATTTGAGAATCGATATGACTTTGAGTTACAGGGTGCGCAGGATCTTCAAGTATATTTACAACAACCGGAATATTCACAGATCCAACATATGGTACAGGGTCATTACCACCACCATTACCTGGCTTTCCTTTGGCATTTTCAGCTTTTAAAGCGATTGCCTTTCTTGTGTGCTTTTCAATATTATACATTTTTTGTTCTAAACCTGGATTTTGATTTAATTTTTTGTTTAAAACTTTCATTGAATGACATTTTCTTTCATTTTCACTAGCGCTTTTTGAAGATTCATTAGTATCTGTATAAACAAAAAAGTCACTCATGTCAACTTCAATTTTTGATAAATTTTCGTTGTTAAAAGAATCGTTAGTATCATCTTGACATGCAACAACTAGTAATGTTAAGGCGCAAAGACCTAGGATCAATTTTTTCATTTTTTCGTTAAAATTTAAGTTATTATTATTTTTCTCCCCTATTTAGAGCTTGGCGAATATATAAAAAAAATGATAATTTCCTAACAATTGTTTAAAAATGTAAATAAAAAAATAAATAATAGTTAAATAATTACTAATTTATTATGAATATTGTTTTAGTGATTTGAAAGTTTTTAAGACAATTACAAACTGTATATCTTAAGAAAATAGAAATCAAATCATAGAAATTGCAATTTGAATAATTAGACGCTAAGGGATTGTTTCTGTTGGAATGCAAGTTAAAAGTTCCTTACTATCTTTTGAATATAATTTAAGTGCTCCGTCAACGATTTTATAATGAGAAGTGTTTTGTAAACAGTCAAAGAATATTTTTTCAATTTTCATATTTGTACACATCATTTTGGTAGCAATTGGTATTCCAAATTTAATTTGATCTCCTTCAATAGTAAAGTCAGTACCATATGAATTACACCCGGCATTCCCATTTATTTTTTTGGTGTTAAGGTCGATATGAAGCGTAGGAGATTTTGCTAATGAATCCATTCCTATAAGGTTAGCTATTTTCCATTTTCCTTTAAAACTTAATTGCTCTTTGTTAGATTCAGTTTTTTCTTGATAAATGAGATTCACTAATTTATATTTTAAATTAGAACCATCGGTTGGCGGATTCTTTATTTTCGTAATTTTCACCTCAATTTTATAAGTATAACCTTCTTTAAAATCAAAACCTTCAATAGAATCATAAAATAATGACCAATCGTCCTCTTTGTTTTCTTTTATTTTCAGACATTTTTGCGAAGTAACACCTTCGCAATCTACAGTTGCATCAGCAACATATAATGTTTTAGTCGTACTACAAGAATTTAAAAGTAACGTGAGTATAAAAAGGGAGATCATTTTGGTCATAACTATAAATTTAAAGGAGCATATTTTTTGCTTGTCGAACAGCATCTGCTAATTTACTAATTTCTTCTTTAGTATTATAAAAAGAAAATGATGCACGTACTGTGCCGGGAATATTATAAAAATCCATGATGGGTTGGGCACAGTGATGCCCCGTACGTACAGCAATGCCTAATTTATCTATTATTGACCCAATATCATAAGGATGTATTCCTTCAATATTAAAAGAGATGACCGAAGCTTTTTCAGATCCGGTTCCATAAATCCGTAAGCCTTCAATTTCTAATAAAGCAGAAGTGCCAAAATCTAGCAGTTCTTTTTCATATTTGGCAATAGCATCAAAACCAATACTATTCATATAATCTATAGCTACACCAAAAGCTATTCCACCAGCAATATTCGGTGTTCCGGCTTCAAATTTATGTGGTAGATCTGCATAGGTAGATTTTTCGAAAGTAACCTCCTTGATCATTTCTCCACCGCCTTGGTACGGAGGTAATTTATTAAGCCAGGCTTCTTTTCCATAAAGGATACCCACACCGGTAGGGCCACACATTTTATGAGCCGAAGCAACATAAAAATCTGCATCAAGCGTTTGAACATCGGGCTTTATATGAGGGCAAGCTTGTGCGCCATCAATTAATACTGCAGCACCAACTTTATGAGCTAACTCAATAATTGTTTTGATGGGATTGATAGTGCCTAAAGCATTAGAAATATGATTGACAAAAACTAGTTTTGTTTTGTCGGAAAGCAAGGAGTCATAAACATCCATCAAAAGTTCACCTTCTTCATTAATTGGAATAACTTTTAGTTTTGCACTGGTTCTTTCGCATAGCATTTGCCATGGTACAATATTAGAGTGGTGTTCAAGAGCAGAAACTATTACTTCATCACCTTTATTGATTAAAGAAGTGAACCCGGTTGCTATTAAATTAATAGCATGTGTGGTACCTGAAGTGAAAATTATTTCATGAGATTTTTCGGCATTAAAATGATGTTGAATTTTTATGCGCGCTTGTTCATAAGCATCTGTAGCCTCCTGACTTAAAGTATGTACTCCACGATGTATATTCGAATTGTAGTTACTGTAATAATCTACAATAGCGTCAATAACAACTTGTGGTGTTTGAGAAGTAGCGGCATTGTCAAAATAAACCAATGGTTTACCATTTATTTTCCGTTTCAGAATAGGAAAATCTTCTCTTATTTTTTGAATATCAAGCATATCTTTTTTAGAATCATTCTAAATACAAAATTACAAAACTACTTCTTAATAAGTTTAAATTTAGTTTAATAAAGTAAATTAAAATGAAGTAATCTTTTTAGGTTCAAATAGTATTGCTTTAAATTCAAAATTCTTTTAGGATAACCACATTATTTTTATAAATATTTTACGCAGTATGATCAAAATTATCAGTAATTTTATCGATGTAGACGCTTAGATTATGAGAAAACTATCTCTAATTATATACTTAGTATTATTATCATTGGTTTCATGCTCAAAAGAGAATGTTAATAGTGGGAATATTATTATTGAACCAACTTCAAAGAATCTCACAATTTTTATTGTTAATGATGTACATGGACAAATTGATAATTTATCTAAAGTAAAATATATTATTGATCAAGAAAGGCAAGAGACTAACGTGATTGTTACCAGTGGTGGTGATATATTTTCGGGAAATCCTATTGTAGATAATTATCCTGAAAAGGGTTTTCCGATCATTGACCTAATGAATGGCGTTGGATTTGATATATCAGTTGTTGGCAACCATGAATTTGATTATGGTGAGGCCAATTTAAAAAATAGAATGAATCAAGCTAATTTTGAGTGGGTTTGTTCAAATGTTGATATGAGTAACTCTGTAATTCCACAACCATTTGAGTATACAACTATAAGTGTAGATAATCTGAAGGTTACTTTTTTAGGGTTGATAGAAACAGATGGCAAAGAAGATGATATCATTCCTTCTACTCATCCTTGGCGTGTTCAAAATCTCACTTTCGAAAGACCAGAAAGTGTAGTTTCACGATATTCGAATGTTAAGGAACAAGAAAATTCTGATTTATTTATTGCCTTAACACATATTGGTTTTAGCAAAAATAATGGTAAACTAGGGGATTATCAATTAGCTGAACAGTTTCCTTATTTTGACCTTATTATTGGCGGACATTCACATTCTAGAATAAATGATGTTGTAAATAATATTCCCATTTTTCAGGCTGGTGGATATTTAACGAACCTAGGAAAAATAGAATTGACAATATCAGACAAAAACATTGAATCAATTGCGTACGAATTAATTGATCTGTCGAGTAGAACAGAATTTGACTCTGATTTAAAGAATAGTATTGATGAATATAATGACTCCCCATTCTTTAATGAAATAATTGGTTTCTCACATTTATATCATGATAGACCTCAAGTAGGATGTTTTGTTGCAGAAGCACTTAGAGTAAAGTTGGGTGTAGATGTAACATTCCAGAATACGGGTGGTGTAAGATCTAGTTTGGATAACGGAGATATTTTAAAAAGAGAGATTTTTGAAATATTACCTTTTAATAATCCAATGATGATTTATGAAATGACCGTAGCAGAAATTAAGAATTTTTTGATAGGTTCTGGTTCTGGATTTTATTATTCAGGTGTTAAATTTGAAAATATAAATGGCGTATTCAATGTAAAAGATCTTGATGGAAATATTATCTCTGACAATACTATACTGACTGTTGGACTTAATGATTATATACCGGCAGTCTATGATACATATTTTCCCGATAATGGATCAGTTCAGTCACATACAGATGCTGAAACAGTTATCTTTTATTTAGAAGAAATAAATAATCAAGTTGATTATCCTACTAGTGATAACTATTTTAGATATGATTAAAAATTAGAGATTAGATTTTTTACTTCAATTATAAATAAATAACGGTTATAACTTTTGCGCTATTTGTGTTCACTTCAAAACTTGCTTTAGAAAACTTAGGTCGGTTACTCATTCCTATTGATTCATAATTTGAAAAGCCTATACCTTCTTTTGGGAATATAAATTTTTTGTCTACTTTACCGTTCTTGTTTTCGTCATGTAAAATATTGATAGCGTATCTTCCTTTAGGCAAATCATTAAAAGTTATAGTTGCTGTTTGATCGTTAATAGCTACACTATCTTTTTTGTAATATTTCTTATATTTTTCATCAGGGATAGAACCTTCTTTGTTATATATAGAAAATTGAACTACACCTTTTGAATTTCGTAAGTCTTTTACAGTTATAGTTAAAGAATAAGTTTCTTCATTGTTTTGAAGATTAAATGACATGAAAATAACTGCAATTATTAGTATGGGAACGTTTTTCATTAATTTAATTTCTAATTTGTTTTTTTATAGCTCCAAACAGCCAATCCATTCATAACAATTGCATATAAAAAGGTTTTTCCGAATTGAGGTAAGATATCGGTAAAACTTGATCCTTTTAACATAACCATTCGCATTACTTCAACATAGAATTTTATGGGATTAAATTCTGTTAAATTCTGTGCCCATTGTGGCATACTTTCAATCGGAGTGAATAAACCACTCATCAAAATAAATATCACCACAAAGAACCAAGCAATAAACATTGCTTGTTGCTGGGTGTCGGTAAAATTAGAAATGAAGAGTCCCATACCTAAAATCACTAAAATATAAATGGAAGTGTATACATACATCAAAACAGGACTTCCAACCATTGGTACATTAAATAACACCCTTGCAATAATTAGCCCAACAGTTAATAACAGCATACCCAATACCCAGAACGGAAATAATTTACCTATAATGAATTGATGTTTTTTTATGGGGGTTACATTCATTTGTTCTAAAGTACCAATTTCTTTTTCACGTACTATATTCATCCCTGAAAGGAATAGGGTTATCATAGTCACCAATAAAACCAATATACCCGGAACCATAAATGTTTTATAATTCAAGGTTTTATTATACCAAAAGGATGGAATGCTCGTAATGTTTTTGGGTATAAATTTTTTATCAGATAACTGCATTAAACCTACTTGTGCATTTTTGTTAAAACGCTGTACAATTTGATTGATATATACATTTTCAACTCCGGCTGCTGCACCATCAATTGCATTTATTATTACGGAAAGATCTGTTTTCTTGTCCTTTAAAAGGTTGCGTTCAAAATATTGAGGAATTTCTAAAATCACATCAACTTCTCCTTTCAACATTGCAGAATTTGCAATTTTACTCGAAGGAAAATCAGTAATGATATTAAAATAAGTGGATGCTTCAAATCTATCGATCAGCTCTCTTGAAAAAGAAGTTTTATCATGATCTATATAAGAGAATTTTATGTTTTTCACCTCAAACGTGGCTGCATTTGAAAGAATAACAAGCTGAATTAAAGGCAACACAAAAATTAGCGGTAGCATCGCTTTATTTCTAAAGATCTGTTTAAATTCTTTTTGAATGATGTATCCTATTGTTTTCATTTATTTTCTCTTCATTTTACTCCAATCGGATTTTATATTTTTTTATACTCAAGCCAATAAAAAACACCGTCATACCCAATAAGATCATCGTTTCTTTCCATACCAATGCAATTCCTACACCTTTAAGCATAATTCCTTTTAAAATTATGATAAACCATTTTGCAGGAATAATATTACTGATAACTTGTAGCGGCACAGGCATACTTGTAATTGGGAAAATAAAACCAGATAATAAAATTACAGGAAGCATTAATCCCATTAAGGAAATCATCATCGCGGTTTGTTGTGTTTCTGAAATTGTAGAAATTAAAATCCCTAACGATAGTGCATTGATAATAAATAAAACACTCTCAAAACCTAATAAAAACAAGCTTCCTTCAACAGGCATTTTAAAAATAAAAATACTTAACAAAACAATAACCACAGCGTTGATTATTGATAAGAAAATATACGGAAATACTTTCCCTATAATTACCTGAAATGGTTTTAATGGAGATACCAATAAGATCTCCATAGTGCCTAATTCTTTTTCTCTTGTAATAGAAATGGAGGTCATCATTGCAGATACTAACATTAAAATAATGGTCATTACTCCCGGAACAAACATAAATACACTCTTTAACTCAGGGTTGTAAACCATTTTTGTTTGTGGAATAATTTGATATGCAATTTGAATATCCTTATTAACTTCTTGTTGATAGTTGTGTAAAATAGAACTAGTATAATTACTTATGGTATTTGCTGTATTTGGGTCGGTGGCATCGGTAATTATTTGAACTGTAGCATTATTTTCTTTGATCAAATTTTTACTAAAATCATTTTCAAGAATTAGTACTGCTTTTACCTTTCCTTTTTTAAAAACAGCTTCAATTTCAGCTTCATTTTCTATCAATTGTTTGTTGCTAAAATATTTAGAAGAGGTGATTTTATTGATAATTTCTTGGGTGGTTGCACCTTTTGATTTGTCCAGAATAGCAATATCGACATTGTTGATTTCATTAGTAATGGCAAATCCAAAAAGCATAATTTGTGCTATAGGCATCCCAAAAAGAATAAACAATGAACGTCTATCTCTAAAGATATGATAAAATTCTTTTTTTATAAATCCTATAAATCGTTTCATGTTTATTCTTTATAGTATTTAGTTCTCGACTACGCTCGAACGGATTTTGTTAAATATAATAGCAATGAGGTCTTATGTTTTATTAAGTTTTTCATCCTCTGGCTAATTTTAAGAACACATCATTTATACTTGCTGCTTTGAAATGCTCTTTTAATTTTTTTGGACTATCTAAAGCTTCAATTTTACCGTCAACCATAATAGAAACACGATCACAATATTCAGCTTCATCCATATAGTGGGTTGTTACGAATACAGTGGTTCCGTTATGAGCAGTTTTATAGATCATTTCCCAGAATTGACGTCTGGTAATTGGGTCAACGCCACCTGTTGGCTCATCTAAAAAAATAATTTTAGGTTCGTGCAATAGAGCTACCGAAAATGCTAATTTTTGTTTCCAACCTAAGGGCAAAGAACTTACTAATTCATTCACAACATCTTTTAACCCTAATTCTTCAACTAATTGACACCTTTTCTCTTTTATTTGCTCTCGAGATAAGCCATATATTCCACCAAAAAAAGTAATATTTTCTTTAACGGTTAAGTCATCATATAGGGCAAATTTTTGGCTCATATAACCAATATTTTTCTTAATGTTATCAGGATTTGTATATACATCAAAATTTGCAACTTGTGCATTTCCTGAGGTGGGTGTTAAAATACCTATCAACATTTTCATTGCGGTTGTTTTACCAGCCCCATTAGCGCCTAAAAACCCAAATATTTCTCCTTTTTTTACTTCAAAGGTAATGGCATTCACGGCGGTAAAATCACCAAACATTTTGGTTAATCCTTCTGCTTTTATGACGTTTGTTTGTTTCATCTGGCTAATTCCATAAAGGTATCTTCAATAGTGGTTTCTGTAGGTTGAATTGTAATATTCTTCAATCCTTTATTTTCTAAAAATTGAACCAATTCTGTTGGATTAAAATTGTCTCTTTTATCAGTGTAATGCACAAATTCCCCGAAAGGGTAAACACTATGATTGTGCTTATATTCTTTTAGATAAAGAATGAGTTCATACATCTTATCGGCATTGACATCGTATATTATTTTAGAATAATGCTTAATGATTTCTTGAGGGGTATCAACTTCTAAAATTTTCCCATCTTGAATCAAAGCAATTCTGTCACACAAGGCAGCTTCATCCATGTAAGGTGTAGATACTAAAATGGTAATTCCCTTTTGTTGTAAACGTTTGAGCATTTCCCAAAACTCTTTACGCGAGACAGGATCAACACCAGTAGTAGGTTCATCTAAAAACAGAACTTTGGGCTTGTGAATTAAAGCACAGCTCAATGCTAGCTTTTGTTTCATTCCACCGGATAATTTTCCGGCTCTACGCTTCTTAAATGGTTCAATTTGAACATAAATATCTTTAATCAATTCATAATTTTCTTCAACAGTAGTTCCGAATATAGTGGCAAAAAATTCTAAATTTTCTTCAACTGTTAGGTCCTGATAAAGTGAAAAACGACCAGGCATATATCCAACATGATTTCTGATGTCTTTATAATCATTAACAATATCATAATTAGCTACAACGGCCTCACCTTTATCAGGAATAAGGAGTGTAGTAAGAATTCTAAAAATGGTAGTTTTACCAGCACCATCCGGGCCTATTAACCCAAATAGCTCACCCTCTTTTACATCAAAAGAGATATCATCCACAGCTTTTAATTTACCGTAAGATTTTGAAATATGCTTAAGTGTTATACTCACAAGTTTAGTATTGTCTTTTATTGAAATATTTAGGGATAATAATTGATAAAATAGCAATCAACCCCCAAATGCTTGTTCTGAATAACATTGCTTTTATACTTTCTGTAGCCACAGTAGTACTGAATAATTTTAGGTATATAAAAACCATGAAATGCATAGCTAAAATGAATAATGTTAAGTTTTTGCTCATTTTTTTTGCTTTCCAAATTAGATAAGCTGCAAGAATTGAGATAAAACCAAAAATTACATTATAGGTAACCAACCAGGTTAGAATATTGTAATCTTTAATGTCGATACCAAGTAATACTTTTGACCCTGCAAAAACAGACATTATGCCAATAAACAGAGCGAGCGTTGCTGCTACTTTTTTTAATACATTCATGATTCTAAGTTTTCCATTTATTAATAATTATCAGCTTAATTGTCAACCGCTAACTGTCTACTAATTATTTTCTACCCACATCTCTGCTGGCATTCCTATTTTTAAACTTCCATCATTTTTAACATCAATTTTTACTGCATAAACTAAGTTTACTCTTTCTTCTTTGGTTTGGATAATTTTAGGTGTAAATTCTGCCTCAGATGCTATCCAAGTAATGATACCGTTATAGCTTTTCATGTCGTCTCCAGCATCAATTTTAACGGTAACCTCTTGTTCTATTTTAAGAGCTGCCAATTGTGTTTCGCTTATATAAACGCGTAATTGCATAGTGCTTAAATCAGCAATTTTATATAAAGGTCTTCCGAAAGAAGTGATCTCGTTTGATTCGGCATATTTCACTAAAACTGTTCCGTTAATCGGATTGGTGATCTTGCTTTTTTGCAGCTGGTCTTCAATTTGTAGTATTTGAACATCAATGCTTTTTAATTCGTTTATTATCGGAGCATTTTGAATTTCAACACTCCTAATTTGTTGATGAATCACATCAACCTTACCGTTAATATCATCTAATTGTTTTTGAGTACCTGCATTAGCATTGATCAAATTTTCAATTCTGTTTTTAGAGATGTTAGTTGTTTTTAGTTGAGATCTTAACACGTTTATTTGAGATAAAACACTTCTAGATTTTGAGGCTATCACATTTTTAGATACAACTAGTTGTTCTTTTTTTAAAGCTAACTGAATGGTATCTATATAACCTACAATACTTCCTTTTTGAATGGTTTGGCCTTCTTCAATTGTGAATTGTAATAACTTTCCGTTGCTTTCTGCTGAAATGGTCGTTTCTGTAGCTTCAAAATTTCCATAGCCATCAGCTTTATCATTGCCTTTATTACAAGAGGCAAGTATGCCCGAAACAAATAATAATCTGAATATGATGTTCGTAATTTTCATGTCTTAATTTCCTTTAGTTGTTTTATAATTAGCTTTTGCTAATAGCAATTGAATTTTATGTGTACTCAAATTATTTTCAGCTTCATATAAATTAGTTAGCTCGGTTATATATGCAGATGAGGTGATAACACCATTTTTTAATTGAGAATCAGCAGAATTCAAAATCTTTTTTCGCAAGTCAATAATTGTCTCATCAGATTGAATAAATGCTGAAATTTTATTTATTTCTGCTTGTTGTTGGTTGAGCTCAATGTTTGTGTTGAGCTCGAAAATTTCTTGTTGATTATCAATAATATCTTTATTTATTTGTAACGATTTTCGCTGTTTTTTTGAAGCACGCCAATCAAAAATATTCCAGTTAAGTTTTAAACCTACCATATAATAAGATTGGAATGAATTATCTAGCATATTCAATCCGGGATTCCCATAACCGCCACTGGCAAATCCTAGTATTTTTGGTGAGTTTTTCTTGGTAATTAACTGTTCTGATGTTTCAATTTGTTGTTTTTGTAATGTAAACAAGTCCATTTCTGGTCGACTAATTTTAGTATCTAATGTTGTTAAAACTTCAGGATTTTGTAATAAAATAGTTGAAGATATTTTTTTTCCTATTAGACTAGAAAGCGTCGCTATTAAACTTATTTTATTTTGGTCTATCTCGGTAAATTGCTGATCAATTTTTAACAATTCTGCTTCAAGAGTTTTATCAGAAGCGGGTAATAGCATTCCAAATTCAATTCCGGCTTTTACCTCTTTTAATTTAGTTTCTAATTGTGCTTTTTTAGCGGATAGTAACGCCCTTTTTTCCTGTAATAGTAGAACGGAGAAGTAGAGTTGATTTATCTGTTTTTTTAGTTGGTACAAACTTACTTCCAGTTGTTTTTGCCGTGTTTTTAAAGAAGCGGTTTTTGCTTCCGCGGAAGCATTAATTAGTCCGCCATCATAAATTAATTGATTTACTGAAACAGTAGCTTTGTACTGATCATTGTTTGGCGATTCAATAGTAATGTTTGGTATTGCAATGGGTAATTCAGTTACATCAGATTGATACGTTGCTTGTGCAGAAAGATCTAATGTTGGAAGCTTAGCTGTATTGATTGCTTCCAAATCTAACTCATTTTGCTTTGTCAATAATTCATTTTGTTTTGCTAAAGGATAGTTTTTATTGACTAACTCATAACATTCTTCTAAATTCAATTTTTCTTGAGCGTTAATACTCAATACAGAGAGAAAAATTATAAATAAACTTAATCTTTTCATCATTAGATTTTTATTGAATTAATTATAAAATCTGCAACTTCGGTTTTGCGTTCTTCCATTAATTGTTTGTATTCAGCATCATTAACATTTACAAAGCCTTTTAACAAAGGAGCAGCAATAAATGGAAATATATTTAAAGCCATAATATTGATAAATAATTGTTCTGCTTTGATTGGTCTAATAATACCTTCTGTTACTTTAGCATTTACCTGATTTCTAAATTTTTCAATAGTAGGAAAATGTTTTTCGGTCATAATGTTCTTAACAAATTCAGGATTCCTGTTTAGCTCTTGAATTATAAAATTTGGCAAATAAGGATGTTTAATTACGAATGATATATAGTTATTAGTAAAGTTTTTAATTTTTTCACAAATACTATCATCTGAATTCATAACCGCATTTAACTGAGGCGCTAAGAGTGAAAAAGCTTTTTTAAAAACAGCTTCAAAAAGTAATTGTTTGCTTCTATAATAATAGTGCAGCATGGCTTTATTGATGCCTGCTTCGTCTGCAATTTCCTGCATTCTTGCACCCGTCATTCCTTTACGTTGAAAAATACGTTTAGCAGCTTTTAAAATTGCAGATTCTGTAGTTGTATCCTTTGTTTTAGTCATAATACTTAACCAAATAATTTAACCATATGGTTAACAAATGTAAAAACTTTTTTAGAACTGACAAAATAAGTGCTACTTTTACCAATTAATTAAAATAATAGTATGACCCTAGCAGTATCAAAATTTAAGTGGAATAATCGAAATCAAATATTCATTCTACCATTCTATTTTCTTGTTTTACTTTTAGTTATCGGATGTAGTAGTGTTGAACTAAAAACATTTGATTATCCTGATCCGGTTGATACAAAAACACGTGCAATAAACTATCAGGATAAAAAAGAATATAATATTAATGAATTGGTCTTTGCCGATAATCAATTTGATGGAGCGCGGTTAAATGATTTTAGTCAAGTAAATGATTCGACTTTTCAAGCAACTATTTTACCCGAAAATGAGCCTATTAATCAGAGTCCACATTTTGCATTTAGAATATGGTCTAAGCAACCAAAAACAGTTTACTTGAAATTAAGTTACCCTACTTCAACACATAGATATGTTCCTAAACTCAGCTCTGATGGTGAAAATTGGAAACCTATAGATAGTTTAAATTATACATTGATCGACTCAGCTAAAAATGCCCTCTTAAAATTGAATGTAGATGTTAAAAAATTATGGATAGCTGCACAGGAATTAAAGACGTCTTCTGAAGCGTTGAATTGGTCAAAACAAATGGCTAATCATAAAGATGTGCGTTTTAAAGTGATTGGTAAGAGTAAATTAAAACGAGATTTATTGGCATTAGATATTTATGAAGGAGACCCACAAGGCAGGGATGTAGTTGTGATATTAAGCAGACAACATCCACCCGAAGTTTCAGGTTATTTAGCAATGCAGTCTTTTGTTGAAGAGGTTTTAAAGGATGATCGTTTGCAAAAGGATTTTAGAAACAAGTATAGAATTTTAGTGTTTCCGTTATTAAATCCTGATGGGGTCGATCTAGGTCATTGGCGCCATAATGCAGGTGGAATTGACTTGAATCGTGATTGGGCGTATTATCGGCAAGAAGAAGTGAAAACTATTGTAAATACTATTGTAAATATTGCTAGTGAATCAGAAAATAAGGTGATTTTAGGTTTAGACTTTCATTCTACACAAGAAGATCTATATTACAGTTTTTCGGATGATATGCATTCTGATATCTATCCGTTTAAGGATTATTGGATTGGAGCCATAGATAATGCCATTCCTAATTACACACCTGATGATCAGCCTTTTCCTCTAAGTCAGCCTATTTCAAAAGGATGGTTTTACAAGCAATTTAATGGAGAGTCTTTAACCTATGAAATAGGTGACGAAACTCCACGTGATTTTATTAAACTGAAAGCTGAAGTTGCCGCAAGAGAGATGATGAAATTGTTAATTTTAAGATAAAAATTATGAAAAAAGGATTAAAAATAATTGTATTTCTTGGAATTATAGCACTCGTTTACGTTGCATATACAAACTACCCCCGATTAAATATTATCTCTGGTTATTCTGCTAAAAACATGAGTTCTTCTGTTTTTTTAGCGGGTAGAAGCTCTGATATTACAGATAGTCAGGATAATAATTTTAGCCCGATAGATCTTGCCGATGATTTGGTTGATCTTGATTCGAAATCTGCCTCGGCTTCCGTGTATGGATTAATGAAAAGAAAAGCCATTTATCGTGAAGGCCTAGGCAGTGTTTTAATTACAGAAGATTTTGATGAAAGCGAACCTTTCTTAGTTCCTAAAAGATCAATTAATAAAACCAATTTACCATTCCCTTATGGAGATTTAGAACAAAAGGACACCTTATTTTCTGCGATTGATTATAAAGGGTTAGAAGATGTAGTTAGTAAGGCATTTTCTGATAATGAAATTAAAAAAACAAGAGCCGTTTTAGTAATTTATAAAGACCAACTAATTGCTGAAAAATATGGTGAAGGGTTTGATAAAAATTCAAAAATATTAGGCTGGTCAATGACGAAAAGTATAACGAGTACTATCTATGGAATTTTGCAAAGTCAAGGGAAACTTACTATTAATGATAAGGCTCTAATTGATTCATGGCAAAATGATGAACGTGCAAATATTGCTCTCAATGATCTGTTACATATGAATAGTGGTTTAGCATGGAATGAAGACTATAATACCATTTCTGATGTGTCTAAGATGCTTTTTTTGGCAAATGATATGTCAAAAGCACAAGAAGAAAAAGAATTGACTGGTAAGACAAATGAGAGTTGGAATTATTCTTCTGGCACCTCTAATTTATTGTCAGGTATGTTGAGAAAATATTTTGACAACCACCAAGATTATTTAGACTTTTGGTATAGTAGTTTAATTGATAAGGTTGGGATGCATTCTATGTTGATTGAAACTGATTTATCAGGTAATTATGTTGGTTCGTCTTATGGTTGGGCAACACCACGTGATTGGGCAAAATTCGGCTTGTTATATTTACACAGAGGTAATTGGAATGGTGAACAAATATTTGACGAATCTTGGGTTGATTATGTGTCAACGCCAACAGCAACTTCTAATGGAGAATATGGGGCCCATTTTTGGTTAAATGCTGGAGGAATTTATCCTGATGTGACCAAAGATTTATTCTCTGCAAATGGTTATCAAGGGCAACGGGTATTTATTATTCCATCAAAAGAGTTAGTGATTGTAAGAATGGGATTGGCTGAAAACCCTACTTTCGATTTTAATGAATTTTTAAAGGAAATTATTGCTACTATAAACTAATTATCGAACTCTAATTATATCAATTAAAAAATATATTCCAAGAAAATTGACACGCTTGATATTTTTTCTAGTCGTCGATAACCAAAACGTTTTCTGGTAAAATCTAATCCAATAAGGGTTGAATTTTCATAATCATCATCGAAAATTTCAAATCCTATCCCTGCTTTATACATAGTTCCGTTCTCAAAATACTTGTTTATACTAAGTAATCTGCCATATCCACTTCTTATAAAGACATTATCTTCATATTCAAAAAAATTATATCTAAAGCTAAAGTAAATAGGTAAAAAATGAAGACCTTGTTTAGAATACCAATCATACTCAATGTTTAGACCCACATTAGATTTTTCATCAAGCTTAAATCCTAAAGTGTTATTCACAAATAGTGCACTAGGGTTAATCAATGTTTTACCTTCATCATTACCCAAAGTAAAATCTTCATTTATTGTAAGGGTTGATGCTAGTGATATTTTATAATAAAAACCATTTTCTTCTTGTGAAGAAATTTTAAGTACGGTCAAAAGGAGAAAAAACGTAAATAAATACTTCATGCTATTGGGTTTAAAAATAACATGGTATCAATAATTACGCCAACGAGTAGTTTATAAAGAACAGAATGTCCTATCCTTTGGACGATGTTGTGAAAACAATGGGAGAAATGATGCGAAAGGAAAAGGATGTGCTACAGATCAAACCCTAAATCAACACCCAATTTTTTAGCGATAAGCCTGGTGATTCTTGTCTTTAATTCTGCGATTTTTATTTTCTGTAATGCGTCGTTAGCAAATGCATATAATAGTAATGCTTCTGCTTCCTTTTTGGGGATGCCACGTGAACGTAAATAAAACAAAGCATCTTCATCTAATTGACCAATGGTACAGCCATGTGAACATTTTACATCATCAGCAAAAATCTCTAATTGCGGTTTTGCATTTATCGTGGCACCATCGTCAATTAAAATATTGTTATTCTGTTGAAAAGCATTTGTTTTTTGCGCTTCCTGCTCAACAATTACTTTTCCGTTAAACACACCGGTAGATTTATCAGCATAGATACCTTTATATAATTCATGACTTTCACAATTCGGATATTTATGATTTACTAAAGTATGATTATCTACCAATTGTTTATCGCCAATAATAGTTATGCCATTAAGGTTAGAGGTAATGTGCTCACCTTCATGGTAAAATTCTAAATTATTTCGTGTTAAATTACCACCAAAAGAAAATGTATTTACTGAAGCAACACTTTGCCGCTGTTGTTGCACATATGTATTGTCAATTAAAGAAGCCGTTTTTTGATCATTCTGAATTTTATAATAATCAACAATAGCTCTTGTACCAGCAAAAATTTCAGTGACTACATTAGTTAAAACCACATTATTGGTTAAACTTTGATGACGCTCTACAATTTGTACATGTGAATTTTCACCAACTATAACTAAGTTACGTGGTTGCAACATTAATTGAGCTTCTGATCCTGTCGAAAAATAAACTATCTGGATAGGCTTAGGAACTACAGTATTTTTAGGGATATTTATATATGCACCTTCTTTAGAAAAAGCAGTATTTAAGGAGGTTATACTTTCTTTTTTAGAGGCTATCGTATTAAAATAATGGTCAATAACCATTTTATATTTTGGCTTTTTTAGAGCAGCCGAAAGTAAACAAATATCATAACCTTCATGTGTTGTATCAGATAAAAAAGAGCTGTAAATCCCATCTATAAAAACAATTTTATAGGACTCGATTTCGTGTAAAAAATACCTTTTAACATCCTTAAATTCAATTGCAGTACCTGCTTTAGGGAAAACATTATAATCGTGTTTTAATATAGATTTTAAAGACGTGTATTTCCATTCTTCATCCTTTTTTGTTGGAAAACCATTTTGTTCAAAATGCGTAAATGCTTTTGATCTGATATCGTGAACATTTGTTTCGGTATCTGTACTAACACTGTTTTCAAATGCTAAAAATGAGGTAATTAATTTTTCCTTTAACTCCATTCAATCTCTTTTCTTTGTTCTCTTTTGTTTTTTCTAATCAACAGGTTATTTCAACCAGTCATAGCCTTTTGCTTCCAGCTCATGAGCTAACTCTTTTCCTCCAGATTTTACAATTTTACCATCGTGTAATACATGAACAAAATCTGGAACAATATAATCTAGCAAACGTTGATAATGCGTAATAATAACTACGGCATTTTTGTCGCTCTTTAGTTTGTTAACACCGTTAGCCACTATTTTTAACGCATCTATATCTAAACCGGAATCTGTTTCATCTAAAATGGCTAATTTAGGTTCTAGCATAGCCATTTGAAAGATTTCATTCCTTTTCTTTTCACCACCTGAGAAACCTTCATTTAATGATCTCGATAAAAATTTTCTATCAATTTCTAAAAGCTCAGCAGTTTCACGTATTTTTTTAAGCATATCCTTAGCGGGAAGCTCTTCTTTTCCGTTTGCTTTACGGGTTTCGTTAATAGCTGTTTTGATAAAATTTGTAACTGTTACCCCAGGAATTTCAATTGGATATTGAAATGACATAAAAATGCCTTTATGTGCTCTTTCTTCAGGTGCTAAATCATCTAAATCTTCATTGTCTAAAACAATTTCACCATCAGTTACTTCATACTCTTCTTTACCAGCAATTACTGACGATAAGGTACTTTTACCGGAACCATTAGGTCCCATTATAGCATGTACTTCACCAGCTTTAATGTTTAAATTTATGCCTTTAAGAATATCTTTATCTTCAACTTTAGCATGTAAGTTCTTTATTTCTAGCATTATACTAATTTATTTTTTTAATAATGTTTGTAATCTGTCAAAATCTTCTTGTGAGTGTTGTATAAAAACATCTGCATTTTTTTCTTTAGCAAATGCTTCAAAAGCTTCCATACTTTTCTTGGTCATCGGTATGTCATAATTAAATATTGGTGCTCTTTTATAGGTGCGATTTTCGTCAAAGTGATATAAATCTCCAGTTAATAAAAGCGGTTTTTCTAATCCGATATTTAAATATAAAACTTGATGCCCTATAGTATGTCCGGGCATAGATTTAATAACAACCGTACCATCTCCAAATACATCATGATCTCCATTCAATTTTTGAACGTTTTTTAACTCTTTAATTGAATTATAAATATCTGCTTGTTTTACTTGAGCCGAGTCATTGGTAAAAAAGTCATACTCATTTTCTTGTACTAACCATGTAGTGTTTTTAAAAACATTTGCATGGCCAACATGATCAAAATGTGAATGTGATAAGGCGATATATTTAAAGTCTTCAACTGTTAATCCGATTGCTTTTAATTGATTTACAACCGAATCTTTTCTGGAAACGGTAAATGCACCACTAGGATCAGTAAATGGCTCCGGCATTCCGACCAAACTTTCCGGTAACCCACCATCCCAAATTAAATTACCTTTTGGATGCTGTATTACATAAAAAGCATCTGCAAACGTTTTTGATTGTCCTGTGTAGGTAGTATCTTCAGAAAATAAGTCTAATTTATTAGCTACTATTTTACCACCATCTAACACATGCAATGTTATTTTTGATTCTTCTTTATTTCCACGGGCGTCATTATAACCTTCATTAAATCCTTTTTTAAAATCTTTACAAGAAATGATTGATAATCCAATAAGTAGAATGATAATTTTTTTAGTCATTACTTTTCTATTTTTTAAGGTATTCTTGAATACTTTGTATTTCATGATTGTATATATTTTATCCAACAGAACCTTCTAAGCTAATTTCCAATAATTTTTGTGCTTCTACAGCGAACTCCATGGGTAATTTATTTAGAACTTCTTTACTAAATCCATTTACAATTAATGCGATTGCTTTGTCAGTATCAATACCGCGTTGGTTACAATAAAACAATTGATCTTCACCAATTTTTGAAGTAGTAGCTTCATGTTCAATTTGAGCCGATTTATTTTTTACTTCAATATAAGGGAAAGTATGAGCGCCACATTCATTTCCCATTAAAAGGGAATCACATTGTGAAAAATTACGTGCGTTTTTTGCTCTGGCATGAATCTGTACCAATCCTCTATATGAATTTTGTGACTTACCGGCTGAAACTCCTTTTGAAATAATAGTACTTTTGGTATTTTTACCTAAGTGGATCATTTTTGTACCCGTATCAGCTTGCTGAAAATTATTGGTAACAGCTATGGAATAAAACTCTCCTACCGAATTATCACCTTTTAAAACACAAGAAGGATATTTCCATGTGACAGCAGAACCAGTTTCTACTTGTGTCCAAGATATTTTAGCATTAGTTTCGCAAAGTCCTCTTTTGGTAACAAAATTGAATACACCACCTTTACCATTCTTGTCTCCAGGAAACCAATTTTGAACAGTTGAATATTTTATTTCAGCGTCATCTAAGGCAATAAGCTCAACCACAGCCGCATGTAACTGATTTTCATCACGTGCAGGAGCAGTACATCCTTCAAGATAACTTACATAACTACCTTTATCAGCAACGACTAACGTACGTTCAAACTGACCGGTGCCACCTTCATTGATTCTGAAATAGGTTGACAATTCCATTGGGCATTTTACCCCTTTTGGGATATAACAGAAAGATCCGTCACTAAAGACAGCGCTATTTAAAGCGGCATAAAAATTATCTGTTGTAGGTACAATGGAACCAATATATTTTTTCACTAATTCTGGATGCTCTTGAATAGCTTCAGAAATCGGACAAAAAATAATACCTTTTTCAGCTAATGTTTTTTTAAATGTTGTAGCAACAGAAACAGAGTCCATTACAATATCAACGGCAACGTTTGACAAACGTTTTTGTTCATCAATTGAGATGCCCAATTTTTCAAAAGTTTTCAAAAGTTCTGGGTCAACTTCGTCTAAACTATTTAACTGAGGTTTTTGCTTAGGTGCAGAATAATAACTAATAGCTTGAAAATCTGGTTTAGGATAATTCACATTTGCCCATTCGGGTTCTGTCATGGTTTCCCAAATACGAAACGCATCTAGTCGCCAATCTGTCATCCATTCCGGTTCATTTTTCTTTTTAGAAATGGCCCTAACAATATCTTCATTTAAACCAATAGGAAATTTATCAGCTTCTATATCAGTATAAAAACCATATTCATACTCTTTAGTTTCGAGTTCTTTCTTTAAATCGTCTTCAGTATATTTCATATTAATGGATTAATTATCCTCTAGTCTTAAGGAAAGATTGTAGGTGAGATTAAAGTGAAAATGATTCTCCACAACCGCAAGTTCTATTAGCATTAGGATTTTTAAAAACAAATCCACTACCATTTAAACCTCCTGAGTAATCAAGCGTTGTACCTACTAAATATAAAAAGCTCTTTTTATCAACAATTATTTTAATATTATTATTTTCGAAAATTTTATCATTTTCTTGCTGTTCTTTATCAAATTTTAATTCATAAGATAATCCTGAGCAACCACCACTTTTAACACCAACTCTCACAAAATCTATAGAGGCGTCAAAACCATCGGCTTTCATAAGCTCAACCACTTTGTTTTTTGCAATTTCAGAAACTTGTAACATAATTATATAGATTCGTTCTAAATAAGTGCAAATATAGATGAAATTAGACTAATGTGAAAATATTTATTGTAAAACGTTTTTTTTCAAAATATTGAATTAATCTGTATTGTGAATCAATACATACAACATAATAATTGTGAGCTATTTACTTTCATGCAATAAATACAAAATAAGCAAGTTATTAACAATGATTCGAGATTGTTAACACAATGTTAACGTTTTGTGGATCAAAATATATATTTGTGCTAAGTAGTAAGGGAAAATCGAGGATTAATATAGTAGGAGTATTATCCCTAAAGTTTAATGTTCACATTGAAAAAGATTTTGTTCTTATTTCTTTGATTGGAGTAATCAAAATTAAAGCCTTTTCTTACTTATGAATTTTTCATATGAAAGACTAGGGTTTTTGACTTTGAAGTTGTTTTATATTAAAAATATAAAACAGAGGCCTTTGATTAGTTTATAGGCCTAAGATAAATGAAGATGTTTAATGAAAATTATATTAGACAAGAAATAAAATCAACCTTGATCAATGTTTAGAAATAGAATTAAGGTAGTTCTTACTATCATTTTTGCTATAATATCTACTTCTTTAGTAGCACAGACTTTTGATGCCCATTGGTGGAATTCCCAAGGGTATTTAATGGATTTTAGAACTACACCACCCACAATTAGCTGTACATTGCCATCCGATGGTGCTTTTGAAGCCACTTCAGCTTGGAGTGATCCGGTTACCGGTAATCTAGTCTTTTATGTTGATCTGGGAACGGTAAGAGACAATACCGGAGCTTTATATACAAATGGGACCGGTATAAATACAAATGCAACCCGTACTCAAATGGCAGTTGTAATGCCTGTGCCAGGTTCAAACTTAACGCAAGTATATATTTTGCATGGTGATGGAAGAGATGAAGATAGAACAGGAACAGCCTATTATTCTATTGTTGACATACCCACAAAAACGGTAATTAGCAAAAATAATTTATTACATAGTAATACTACAGAGGCCTTGTATGGAACAAATAATGGCGCCTTATGTGGGGCTTGGGTAGCTAGTATAGCGAATGATGTTGGTTCGTGTACCACAAATTGTGCGGCATCATTAGAATTATGGCAGGTAGATATCGGGAATATTTTAACTCCTGCTAGAGCAAATACTCCGGATGTAAGTATTTCGTTGCCAATAAATTTACCTAGAAGAGGTGAAAGAGCAAGTATACGTTTCTCACCACAAAACGATATGGTAGCTATTGCAATTGAAGGGGGAGGGTCTACAGCAAATGGTGGTATATTTTATGCTTCATTTGATGCTAGAACCGGTGCTGTTGGTGCATGGACGCAAGTACCGCACACTACCACGGGATCAACTACATTTACAGGATATAGTTTGGAGTTTTCACCGGATGGTAGTCGTATTTTTTATCATCATGATAATGTGAATGGTGTACGGGCCGATGGGCAAGCAATAGGATGGTCTTCACCACTTTATATGCATATTATTGGAAATACGACTTCAGTAAGATTGTCTGGAGGTTCATTTCCAGGAGCAGGAATTCAAACAGGTCCTGATGGACTTATGTATTTATCGATTGCAGGTTCTACCACATTAAATAGAATCACAAACCCAAATACTGTAACCAATTCTGGCGACTTGACTGCTAGTTCACTCACATCGTGTGTAGTAGGAGGGTATAATTTCACACAGCAAGTTGTATTTTTCTCTTCTTGTTTGTCTGATACAGATGGTGATGGTTTATATGATGAAACAGATATAGATGATGATAATGATGGTATTCTAGATACGGAAGAAGGTACAGGGGATATTGATGGTGATGGGGTATTAGATCTATTAGATTTAGATAGTGATGGTGACGGAATCCCAGATAATGTAGAAGCACAAACTACTTTAGGATACATAGCTCCTAGTGGAAACGATACAGATTTAAACGGTTTAGATGATGCTTATGAGAGTGTGCCTGGTGCTGGTGAAGGTTTAACACCTGTAAATTCTGATGGAGTTGATAATGACGATTATAAAGATACAGATAGTGATAATGGAGATGCCTTAGATACAGCAGAAGCCGGATTAACACTTTCAGGAACTGATACTGACGGTGATGGTCTTGATGATAATATGGACACTTCAGCAGATTATTCCGATCCCGGTGGAACCATTGATGATCCATTGTCGGGAGCTGTTATATTACCTGATACGGATGGTGATGTTAATTCTGGTGGAGATGTAGATTTTAGAGATGTTAATATACCTACATCAACAGATAATGATGGAGATGGTATTAATAACGATATAGACCAAGACGATGATAATGATGGTATTACTGATACGCAAGAATTATGTGGTACCGATCCGGTAACTGGAAGTTCAACTGCTACAATAGTTGTGTCTATTGATTTAGATAATTGGCCAGGAGAAACTACATGGACCCTCAATAGTCCATCAACATTAATTGCGAGTGGAGGACCTTATGGTACAGGTCAGACTACGGTAACACAATCAGTCACAGCAATAGAAAATGGTATATATACCTTTACTATTAATGATAGTTTTGGTGATGGTTTAAGTTTGCCAGGTTTTAACACGTACTTATATACGGTTACTGTTGATGCTGTAACAGTTGTAAGTAGTACTTTTTTCGGGTCTACTCAATCCAATAATTTTACCATAGCATCAATAGTAACTAGTCCATTTTCTTGTTTGACTTCTGATCCAAATGGTGACGAAGATAGTGATGGCATACTTAATTTTCAAGATGCAGATTATGCTGCGGCAAACGGATCCACATTGAATTTAAATGGTGTAGTCAGTATTTTAGACTCTGATGGTGATGGTGTGATTGATAGTATAGATTTAGATTCAGATAATGATGGAATTTATGATATAATAGAAGGAGGCGCATTAAATGTAGTCGGAGTAAATGATGCCGACGCTGATGGAAGAATAGATGGGGCAACTGTGCTTGCTGCTGTTGGAGCGAATGGTGTTTATAATACGGTAGAAACTGTTGCCGAAAATGGCATACTAAATTATACAGTAACAGATACTGATAGTAACGGAACCAGAGATGTGGTCCAGTTAGATTCAGATGGCGATAGTTGTAATGATGTTGAAGAAGCAGGTTATACAGACAACAATGGTGATGGCTTATTAGGCCCTTTACCTATTGTTGTTGATATTGATGGTTTGGTAACTTCCGGAGCTAATGGTTATACTTTACCAACTGATGGAGATTCTAATAGTATTTTTGATTTCCAAGAAGCAGGAACGGCTAATACAATTTCAACACAACCTACAAATCAAATAATTTGTGCGGGTGCTAACGGCAGCTTTAGTGTTGTAGCTGCTGGTTCTAACATAACCTATCAATGGCAATTAAGCACTGATGGAGGTACAATATTTAATAATTTAAGTAATGGTGGGGTATACTCTGGGGTTACTAGTGCCACATTGAATATTACCGGTGCTACTGAGGCAATGAACACCTATCAATACCAAGTTATTGTAGGTAGTAGCACTTATGCTTGTAGCCCTGTTTCTTCTACAGCAGTTATTTTAACTGTACCGGATGTTTCATATACAGCTGGAGGTTCTAATCCAACTACCTGTAACGGAACTGAGGGTTCTATTACGTTAAACGGATTGGCTACTGGCACAATTTACAGTGTAAGTTATACTGATGATGGAACACCTATTGCTGGGGCAAATTTTACTTCTAATGCTAGTGGTCAAATATCAATTACAGGATTAGATGCCGGACTTTATACTAATATTGTAGCCAGTTTACAAGGATGTTCAGGTTCTCCTTTAAGTGTTACACTTACAGATCCTGCAGACCCAACAGCGGAAGCAGGTTTATCACCAGGCACCTTGACCTGTACAACGACAACTTTGACCTTAGACGGCACAGGTTCTACGGTAGCAGGCGTTACCTATTTATGGACAGGCGGCACGATCGATAGTGGATCAACCACTTTGAGTCCGGTGATCAGTGCAGCGGGGACCTATACCTTAACAGTTACCAATACCACTACAGGTTGTACTGCTAGTGATACGGTAACGGTGGCACAAGACTTAACGACCCCAACGGCAGAAGCAGGTTTATCACCAGGCACCTTGACCTGTACA
>Ga0209633_10001144_pt1 | contig 28406 bp, 23 predicted proteins | sample Cruoilmetagenom1_FD_187290 | JGI IMG/M metagenome (GOLD analysis project Ga0209633, IMG submission 187290) | Oil polluted marine microbial communities from Coal Oil Point, Santa Barbara, California, USA - Sample 1 (SPAdes) (version 2) | ecosystem: Environmental > Aquatic > Marine > Oil seeps ... | reverse complement strand
TCTTCGAATCGCATTTGTCGTGTTTCCTGTAGCCATCTGGCCCGGCTCATGCCCCCTCCTTTCGAGTTCACATAAACCGGACAGTTTATTTGCTACAAAACCGGACAAAATATTAACTCGTAACACGCCGACTCCCGCCCCTTGCCAACGGGCGCGACAAAGCGTACTGTTCAACCAGGGCCGGATCGATTCCGCTCCCGGCTGGGTGCCGCCACGCCGGACTGAGCTGTGTGGCGCCGCACCGGCAACGAGAACAACACGACCGAGGCAACGACGAGGAAAGGCAACGATCAGGTGACCGTTGCGCTCAACCGCCTTTTGGCGGGCGAGCTGACGGCGATGGATCAATATTTTATCCACTCGCGCATGTATCGGGACTGGCGCTTCGATACGCTGTATCAGCATGTCCATCACGAAATGGAGGAGGAGACGGGTCATGCCGATGCATTGATCAGGCGCCTGCTGTTTCTGGAGGCGACGCCCGACCTGACGCAGCGCAGCGGTTTGACAATCGGGCAGGATGTGCCATCGATGCTGAAAAACGACTTGGCGCTGGAGTATGCGGTGATCGCCAACCTCAGGGAGGCGATCGCCGTCGGCGAGCTCAATGGCGATTTTCAAAGCCGGGAGATGCTCGAGACGTTGCTAGACGACACCGAAGAGGATCACACCTACTGGCTTGAACAGCAGCTCCGGTTGATCGATACAGTGGGCCTGCAGAACTATCTGCAATCGCAGATGTAACGGCGGCCGCCCTGTGCCGCAAGTGTGCCGGCACCGTCAGGCCGCCCTTCTTCAAACAAGGACGATGCGGCTGCGGCCGGAACCACCACTGGCTTGCCGGGGCCGAGAGCGCTCTGGCGGTGCCGGTAGCCACAGCGGCATGGGCTCGGCGCCAGCTACACCCCTGTCGCCGTCGAAGCAGTGAACCTTCCGGTAATCAAGGGGCAAGGGGTCACGGTCCCCATTCCCCATGCCTTTCGGTTGAAACCGTCCCACGGCCCTGAAAGAGACAACCAATCCGACGATGGATGCGATCGACAAACCGGCTGTCGACCCCCACCCATTGGGCATCCCTGCACGGTGGCGCGGCACAGCGTTCCAGCATACTCTGCCCGCACGGCTCTGGCCATGGCCCCGACCTCTCTACTTCGACTGTTTCCGATCGAATCGCCATTATTAGATGGATCATTTGCAGCCGATTGTGCAATGGGAGATCTGTCCCCACATTTGTGGTTTTTTCGGCAGTACGGGTGGCGATGCGATGCGCTGAGTACGTCCTGTGCCCTGGCCGGCGCCAGGAGTTGCTGGCGGAAAGGGCTGCGAAATAATAAGAGGAGTAGGCAATGACAAGATTAAAGATGCAGTTCACTCGTAGAAGCTTCATCCAATCGCTCGCTGTGTTGAGCGCGGCGTCAGCGTTGTCGCCATGGGCTTTGGCGGCAGAACGCCGACCGATCAAAAAACCGATCCCCTCCAGCGGCGAATCGCTTCCGGTCATTGGTATGGGTACGGCACGCACCTTTGACGTCGCAGATGATCCGCAAACGATGGTGCAGCTCGCGGCGGTGCTGCGGGCGTTTTTCGATCACGGAGGCGCGCTGATCGATTCCTCGCCGATGTACGGCAACGCCGAGCGTGTGCTGGGGCAGTTGTTGCCACAGGCTGACGGCCAACGGCCGTTGTTTGCCGCGACCAAGGTCTGGATCGACGGCAAAGAGGCGGGCATCGAGCAAATGGAACGGTCGCGGGGACTGTGGGGCGTGAAGCGCTTCGACCTCATGCAGATCCACAATCTGCGCGATTGGCGAGCACACCTGGAAACACTCAAGGCGTGGAAAGCGCAAAGCAGGGTACGCTATATCGGCATCACCACCTCGCACGGACGCGATCACGAGGCGCTGCAATCGATCATGGAAAAGGAAGCGCTCGACTTTGTTCAATTCAGCTACAACATCGAGGACCGCGCCGTCGAAGACCGTCTGTTGCCGCTGGCCGCCGACCGAGGCATAGCGACACTGATCAACCGGCCGTTTCAACGCGGCAGCCTGTTCCGCCGGGTCGAAAACAACCCGTTGCCGGCCTGGGCCGCGGACTACGACATCGCCAGCTGGGCGCAGTTCTTTCTGAAATTCATCGTCTCGCACCCAGCGGTCACCTGCGCGATTCCCGCGACTTCCAAAACGCACCACATGGTCGACAACATAGGCGGCAACCATGGGGCTCTGCCGGACGCCAGGACGCGGCAGCGGATGGTTCAATATTTCGCATCGCTTTGATTCGAGGAAGCCAAAACAATGAAAGCAGATAACGCGCTATCCGGATGACGGATTTCTTTTCGCCTCGAACCCCGAACAACGCATGAGGAAGGCCATTATGACACCCCTTTACGCTGCACTCAGGCGGTCAATCGCAGCAATCCTGCTCGGACTTTGTCTGTTGCCCGCGATTGGCAAAGCGACACCGGTTGGTTCCGAGTGGGAACGATTCACCGATGACTTCATCAAAAGCTATTTCGCCGCACATCCCAACGCCGCGGTCAACGCCGGGCTCCACGAATACGACGGGCGGCTTCCCGACTGGGGCACAGCGTCGTTTTCAGCGCGTACGGAAGCGCTCAAACGGCAACGCATGCAGGCCGTCATCTTCAAGCAGCAGGTACTGAGCGAACGCCAGCATCTGGTAAGAAAGCACCTGTTGAGCGTCATCGACAGCGAACTGTTCTGGGTGGAAAAGGCCCGATGGCCTTACAAGAACCCCTATTACTACGCCGACGCGCTCGATCCGAATATCTATATCAGCCGCGACTATGCTCCGCTCGAGCAAAGGCTGCGCGCCTACATCGCCTACGCCGCACAGCTCCCGGTCGCGGTCGATCAGATCCGCAACACGCTGCAGCCGCCGCTGGCAAAACCGTTTGTCGATATCGGCATCACCATCGTCGAAGGACTGGCTCAATTCTACGCGACGGACGTACCGGCCGCTTTCCAGCCGGCGCTGAAAAACGCCGAACTGCGCAGCCAGTTTGAAAAAGCCAACCGACGGGCCAAAGAGGCGCTCGTTCACTTCTCCGACTGGTTGAAGGAGCAGCGATCGCAGGCGCATGATGCGTTCGCTCTCGGCCCAGCCGTTTTTCATGACATGCTCTACACCACCGAACGGCTGTCGATGCAACCCGATCGAATCGAGCAGGTCGTGCGGCGCGATCTCGAACGCAACCGCAAGGCGCTGCAGAAGGTCTGCAGCAGGTATGCACCGAAGCAAACGCTGGAGCAGTGTGTCGCCAAAGCGAGACAAAACAAACCGGCGGACGTGCTCGAGGCCGCGCGGCAGCAGCTGGTCGGTCTCAAAAAAATCGTCGTGGACAAATCCCTCGTTTCCATACCGGAAGGAAGCGAACCGCTGATCGCCGAATCGCCGCCGTATCGACGCTGGAATCCGGCATCTATCGATATTCCGGGGCCATTCGAAAAAGACCTTCCGGCGATCTACTACGTCTCGCCCCCCGACAGCACCTGGTTGGCGGCCGAGCGCCAGGCCTATATGCCCAGCCGCCCGGAATTGTTGTTCATCTCCGTGCACGAAGTCTGGCCGGGCCATTTCCTCCATTTCTCGCATGCCAACCGAAATCTGTCGACGTTCGCCCGGCTGTTCATCACCTACGGTTTTGCCGAAGGCTGGGCGCATTACAGCGAAGAGCTGATGTGGGAGGCGGGCCTCAATCGAGGCGACCCTTCAACTCACATCGGCCAGCTGCTCAACGCCTTGCTGCGCAACGTGCGCTGCCTGGCCGGCTTCGGCCTGCATACGCATGGGATGAGTGTCGACGAAGCGGAAAAACTGTTCATCGAACAGGCTTTTCTCGACAAAGCCAACGCCCGTCAGCAGGCCCAGCGAGGCACCTTCGACCCGGAATACGTCAAATATACCCTGGGCAAACTGATGATCCGCAAACTGCGTGATGAATGGAGCATTCAAAGGGGCGGCCGGAAGAATTGGCGGGCCTTTCACGACCAACTGCTCTCTTACGGAGGCCCGCCGCTTCCCCTGGTGCGGGAAGTCATGCTGACCAATCCTTCTGGTGCGCCGCTGTGACGACGGCGGCACTGGCGCGCGGAGGCTTTCGGGGGAGGCTTCCGATCGATTCAAATCAGGATTGGTGCTCTCCTTTCGCCTCGGCGCAACCACGTTCTGTTGACGCGGGGCCGGGTTTGCAACCCCGCCCCGAACGTTTGCCTGACCCGAAACCTTTGCAGATGCCCGGTGCGGTAATTCAAATATCCCGATCGGCGGGGCAACCGCCGACCGGCACTCCCGCCGCCGCGGCCCCGGCTTCAAAAGTAGATACTATGAAGGAAACCAACGGGGTAGCCAAGAGCGCAAGCGGTATTTGGGGGTCGGCCGTTGGCTTGACCCGGATAGAAGGTGGCTCTGGCCCCGATAGCGGCCCATTCCGGCATGGGTCGGGGGCGTGTTGCGTCGAATACCAAGGAACGGCCACCATGCCGGAATGGGTCGCTGTTGACTGGTTTCCTCATAGAAGGTTGGGTTGAGGAACGAAACCCAACATAACAGCCTCGATACGCACGGGCATCGGTGGACATGCTGGCGTGGCGGTCGCGCCCGGAGAAAAAAGCGGTGCAACAATAGTTCGCGGGGGCTCAAACCCGGATATGGTCAGAATCGGTCGTTGGCGGAGTCGTTCGTGGATCTCGGTTGTGACATTTTCCAAAACGCGGTACTTTTGGCTAAGAGCTTCACGATTATCCACGACGCCTTTACTTCCTGGTGTCGTATAATGCGTGTTTTTGTAGTGTTGTTCCGTTTGGAAACGTAGGCTAAAAGGCCTTTTTTGTCAATTTGGAGGCGGTTGTCCGCAAGATATGCAGGCCCGTATAATCGCTAGTTAGCCATGGGGTTTCAAGCAGTTTGCAATCAATAGACTGTGGAGGTCAATCATGAAGTATAGAGCAAAAACGTCGATGCTATCGGTTGCTCGGGTTTGCCTGGCAATTCTGATCGCCAGCTTTTTCGTTGGTTGCGCAGGTGCAATGAGCCAGCAGTATGTGCCGCAATCCGTGGCAAACGAACCAATTTCCCCTCCGCCTGTCCTTTTGGTTTACGACTTCGCCGTCGATCCGGAAGACGTTGTCGTCGATATGTTTGGTCCGAGCTTCGCACGCAAGCAGCCACCGGATTCCGAGCGGCTGAAGAAGGGAAAAGCTATTGCCAGCTTGCTGACCAAAGTGGGCGTGGAGATGCTTTTACAACAGGGTATTCCTGCGCAAGCGGCAGTGCCTTCAACGCCAGTTCCCGTCAACGCACTAGTGGCAAAAGGGCAGTTTATATCGATTGAGGAAGGCGATCAAACCAAACGCATGGTTATTGGACTTGGGATCGGGTCCGGCAAGCTGCAAGCTCGCTCTCAAGGCTATTGGATGACGGAAACCGGCTTGAAGCAATTTACGGGTGTCGTTGCCGAAACACACGGGAGTAAAATACCCGGCCTCGGGCCTGCCGGAGCCAGTGTTGCGGCGGCAGGGGCGGCGGTAGGTATTGTCGTCGCTGGCGGCATGCAGCTCAAAAGCGAGGTTATTGGCGACGATATGGAAACACATGTGAAGAACCTTGCTACGGAGTTCGTCAAAAACGTAGTGGCATTTTACAAGCGTAAGGGCTGGATGTAGCGCAGGGGCGAGCACGATCTGACCCGCCTACGAGGAAAGTGCTAGGAGGCTCTTCGCCAGCCATCATTGATGGCCAAGAGTAAAGGGGTCGCCATTTAAATTTATGGTAAATGTTTATCCAGTTACCTCCTAATTTCTTAGAGATCTGCGCGCGGAGGCACTCACTATGACGGAGTCGTATCCAAAGTAAAACGTGTTGGATTTTCAAACGCAGTACCACGGCAAAGAGTGCGCTAAACACGCGAGTTCCGGGGTCGAGCGCTCTCTTGACAAGTTTGTTCAGCCCTGTATCTTGGGTGAGGCCGTGACCTACCGTGAATCGTTCCAACGGGCACCGTTCGACTTGGCGTGTTAGGTGTCACGCCCACGCGAGACCCACGGGAAGCCGATTTTTCCGCCCAAAGGTCTACCATAGGCCTACCGCAACAACAATGGCTTAGAAGGCAACCTTCTAAGCCATTGTTTTTTATGGTGGGCCTTGTAGGCCTCGAATCTACGACCAAAGAATTTAGATCCCCGATAGGCGATCAGTACCTCCCCGCCTTCAGGCGGCGGATGGATCGCTATGTTATTGCCTTAATCATCGGGCAACCTACCCAGGGTCAGTTAGAGGGTCCCTTCTCCCTCTGGGAGAAGGACAGAATGAGGGGGGATAAAGATAAGGAAATTTTCTTTATTTGATTCCCTCACCCTGGCCCTCCCCCACAGGGAGGGGGGGCGGAAAATCGGCCGAATGGCCGATCAATCCGGCTTTTTCGCCGTAATCCGAAGCCACCGGCTTTAGCCGGTGAAGTATTCATTCGATTCGGGGATGGTCAGCCGAGATTATGGAAAAGTGCAAGGCAGTTCATCCGCTCGTCGCTGGAGCCACTGCAGTACCTCCCCGGCCTGTTTCAATGCGCCAAGATTGCGGATGTCGGGTGGATTGTCGGGAGCCAGAATGGCCCAACGCTGCAGCAGTCGCTTCAGTTGCAACTGTTGTTGAACGGTAAAATGCCAGCGTTCGGTGAAGGGCTCCAACAGCGGCAGCTCCTCTTTGCGCAACGGCTCTGCCAGCGTTCGAAGCTGCTGCAATAGCCCATCGACGAGCCCGATATGACATTCGATCAATTCGGCAACCTGCCGGGCGTTGACCTGTTCTGCCGGTGATGACGCATTATCCGATACGATCTTGACACACTGAACCAGCTCCGATGTGGAGAAACGCGTTGCGGTTTCGTAAAATCCGGACGCTTCCATATCGTACAAAACAGGTTCGGGGTAACCGGGCTGCGGACGAGCAACGGTGCACACATGTTCGCTGGCGCACGGCGGCTGATACGCCAAAGGGGGGTACCATCGTCTGCCGCTGTCCGCGTCGGTGATCTTATGGGCAAGACAGGCGTGCCCGATAGCATGGGTCCGGTGACCGGCAACGCCGATATTCATCAAAACGGCATGACGCTGCGCGCCCAATGCCATATGGCTGTATGCCACAGCGGCTGCCATGGCGGTTTTGCCGATTCCGCTTACGGTCAGACACAGGCCGTCTCTTTCATAGACCGGGAACGCTTCTTCGCGCAAACGTCGCTTGAGTCGGTAATGGGCAACCAGGGGTTTGGCTTCACAAGGAAGGGCAACGACCAGGTGGCTTAATACAGGGGGCGGGGAGGGCTCAATGGAATTCATTCGCCGCGGTGGAATAGCGATGACAGAGCGCTTCGTAATGCGCGATTTCAGCCTGCTTGTTTCGCCTGCGTGCGCCTTTCAGGTAGATGCGGGCTTTCTTCAATAGCATCGACCGGGCGGCGCTTTGATCCTCGGGGGGCAGATGTCCCTGCGTGAGAATTTTTTTCAGTGCTTCGATCCGAAAGCGGTCCATCCCCCAAAACGCGTTGGATAGCTGATCGGCATGACCGCCGTATTTGATGATCAGCGGCTGGTCGATGAACAGCACCGGGTAGCGGGATGTGATCCGCAGCCAGAGGTCGTAGTCTTCACAGGCCGGCAGTGTTTCATCGAAGGCGCCGGTGGCGGCCAATACGGAATGATGGATCAGAACCGATGAGGGCGACATGGCGCATAACGGCAGGCACATTCGAAAAATCCATCCGCCGGCCTTGCGATGCTTATTCCCGGGATTGACGCGCCTGCCGTTGCGGATCCATATTTCTTCGCTGTGGCATACATTCAGGCCGGGGTTGTCGTCCAGTCTTGCCAATTGAATGGCCAGCTTGTCCGGCAGCCAGACATCGTCGGAGTCGAGCAAAGCCAGCCAGTCGCCTGATGCAGCCTGAATTCCATAATTGCGGGCGGCGCTGACACCGGCGTTTTGCTGGTGCAGATAGCGCACTTTCGGAAAATGATCGGCGATCATGCGCCGGGTCGAGTCCGACGAACCATCGTCGACGACGATGACCTCATCGGGCGGGCGGGTTTGCGCATAGACCGAATCCAATGCGTGCTTGAGCAGTGTGGCACGGTTGAAGGTTGGAATAATCGCTGAAACGGATGGGCGTGCCTGCATGGTTTTTATGGCTGACGCGACGTTCGGCATTGTCGTTTTATCAGAATTCTAATAAAGTATACGTGTTCATAGCCAACCCGAGCCAGTAATTAGCATGTCTACCGAGCAATATTCCGGAAAAGAGCGGCGGATGCAGACCTTGCAGATGATCAATGAACTGCTGAAAGGACGGCAGCAGGTGTGGTCTTCATACTGCGCCGTTGCAGGACTTGAATCGTTTCCCCGGGACAAACCTGTCGAGGCGATGCTCGATGAGTTTTGCCAGCTGTTGGTCGATTATATTTCGCTTGGACATTTCGGCATCTATCAGCGCATCACCGATGGCACCGAACGCCGCCGAAAGATAATCCAAGCGGCGGAGGACGTATATCCCCGCATCGCCGAAACCACCGATACCGTAATCGAGTTCAATGATAAATACGAAAAGTGGAGCGGTGACGAGATGTTGGCCGGCTTGAACGACGACTTGTCGAGGCTGGGCGAAGTGTTGGCTGCTCGCATCGAGTTCGAAGACAAACTGATTGAGGCCATCGTGGCATAACGGACGTCCGCGATAAGGAGCCTTGCCTCTGTGGTGGTGCGGTTCGTGCCTCACCGCATCCTACATAGGTTCGACAATCAGCGTTTCGGTTCGTCTGTCTCGCAAATCCAGGCGCACTCTTTGTTCGGGTCTTGGCCGCCGATATACTTCCAGCCTCCGACACACATTGGATGGATTGCATCTTTCATCTTGCGTGCGCAGCAGGCGTCCCGGTCTTTGGGAGTGACCGTTCCACAGCTTGCGCCGAGCAGCGGCTTTTTGTCGACAGATGGCCGGTCGCTTGCGGCCAATGCTGCGCAGCAATAGAAGGCCAGTAGTGTCAACTTTTTCATAGGTTCACCGAATCAGAGCGATCACTCATCAAACATGAGCGCGATAGTGTGACAACGTGACGGGGAGACGCTTTGCCCCCCAGTCGCCGGGTTTGGTGTCGAACACGCCGGCGCACTGGGCGCCGCATGCGGTGCAGCAGCCTTGGGCCGTCAGATTCCACTCGGAGAGTTGGTACCAGTCGCGGCCGATCAACAATTCACCGCATTGATGGCAATAGGTGCTGTCGCACGCCTTGTTGTGTACATTGCCGACATAGGCGTAGCGGACACCGTTTTTCATTGCGATTTGCCGCGCCCGAATCAACGTTTCAGCCGGTGTATGCGGTTTGTCCATCATCTTCCAATCGGGGTGAAACGCTGAAAAATGCATCGGTACGTCCGGTCCAAGATGTTCGACCACCCATCGGGTCATCGACTCCAGTTCTTCGTCCGAATCGTTTTCGCCGGGGATCAGCAGCGTTGTCGTTTCCACCCAGACATCGGTTTCATGGGTGAGGTATTCCAATGTCTCCAGAACCGGCAACAGCTGGCCGCCGCAGATCTTGCGATAAAAGCGTTCGGTGAAGGCTTTCAGATCGACGTTGGCCGCGTCCATGTAGCGGTAAAATTCGGCGCGCGGCTCGGGGCAGACATAGCCGGCGGTGACCGCGACCGATTTGATGCCGCGCGATTGGCAGGCGCGCGCCACGTCGATTGCATATTCGTGAAAAATGACCGGATCGTTGTACGTATAGGCAACGCTGCGGCAGCCCAGCTCTTCCGCTGCCCGGGCGATGGTCTCGGGATCCGCCCGATCCATCAGCGTGTCCATTTCGCGCGATTTGCTGATATCCCAATTCTGACAGAACTTGCAGGCGAGATTACAGCCGGCGGTGCCGAATGAGAGCACCGGGGTGCCGGGAAGAAAGTGGTTCAGCGGTTTCTTCTCGATCGGATCGACCGCAAAACCGCTGGACCGCCCGTAGGTGGTCAATACGATTTGGTCGTTTTGGTTGGCGCGCACAAAGCACAAGCCCCGCTGTCCCTCATGCAGTTTGCAGAAACGCGGGCACAGATCACACTGAATGCGGCCGTCGTCGAGCGCGTGCCAATATTTGGTCGGAACCGTGTCGGTCATTACCTGATCATTCATTTTCTTTCACCCAAGGCATTTATTTCACTACAGCCCTTGTGATTAAATTATGAGGGCGCGCCGGGTGAAATGCAAGTAGCTGGATGCAGCAGTTCCAGCAAAAATCTTGTCTCAACGTAGTGTTGAAGAATTCAGATCCTTGGAGGCGAGTGTGATGACAACTGTGCGACAACCGGCCGCGGCCGGGGCCTTTTATCCGGCCGACCCCGATCAACTTCACAAGATGGTTCAGGGCTTTCTGGATCAGGCGGAAACGTCCGGTCCGCCGCCGAAGGCGATTATCGTGCCCCATGCCGGCTATATCTATTCCGGACCGGTTGCGGCCAGCGCGTATGCTCGGTTGAAACAGGGGCGTGATACGATTCGCCGCGTCGTCCTGTTGGGGCCCTCCCATCGTGTCGGTTTCAGAGGACTTGCAGTCAGCAGTGCGGACTGGTTTGTCACGCCTTTGGGCAGTATCCCTGTCGACCGGCAGGCCGTTGAGCAGATTATCGATCTTCCATTCGTGCAGGTGATGGACCAGGCGCACAGCATGGAGCACAGTCTGGAAGTGCATCTGCCGTTTCTGCAAGAAGTGCTGGACCGGTTCAAACTGGTTCCGGTGGTGGTCGGGGATGCCGAGCCGGAAGAGGTGGCCGAGGTGCTGGAGCGGCTGTGGGGCGGGGAGGAGACCGTGATCGTGATCAGTTCGGACTTGAGCCATTATCACGATTACCAGACGGCACGGCGTATGGACAGCGCCACCTCGCACGCCATCGAAACGCTGCAATGGGAAAAGATCGGCTACGAATCGGCCTGCGGCCGCGCGCCGGTCAATGGATTGCTGTATGCCGCTCGCAAGCACGCCCTTAAAGGCAGCACGGTGGATCTGCGCAACTCCGGGGATACCGCCGGTCCACGGGATCGGGTTGTCGGGTATGGGGCTTATGTCTTCCAATAACACGATCAGCCGGGCGAATCGACGAATCCTTCTGAGGCTGGCCCGGCAATCCATTCAGCATGGTCTCGAGCGGGGCGGGCCGCTGCCGGTGGACCCCAGCGGTTTTCCGCCCGAGCTGACGGTCATCCGCGCGACCTTCGTCACTTTGGAAAAAGAGGGCGCACTGCGCGGCTGCATCGGCAGTCTGACCGCTGTTCGACCATTGGTGGAGGATATCGCGCATAACGCCTATTCGGCCGCATTCAAGGATCCTCGTTTCCCACCCGTCGAGCCGCAGGAGGTCGACACCCTGGAGATCCACCTGTCGATATTGAGTCCGCCGGAACCGATGCAGGTTGCTTCGGAGGAGGATCTGATCGCTCGATTGCGCGCCGGTACCGACGGGCTGATTATCGAAGATGACGGCCGGCGGGCGACGTTTCTACCCTCCGTATGGCGGTCGTTGCCGGAACCGAAACTGTTTCTTCGACATCTGAAGCAGAAAGCCGGTCTGGCGCCTGATTATTGGTCTGAGAGGTTGAAAGCGTATCGTTATACGACCGAGATAATTGAAGAAGCGGATGCCTGAGAGCGCGGAGACCCTTTGGTGCAGTGGGGTGCCTGGTTTTTCTATTGAAAGAAGCTTACGGCGGATTGAGCCGTTCCCGACCGCCCTATGTCTGCTGAGCGTCCCTGCCGTAGATCCTTACCAGATGGGCGAGGTGGTCCACCCGCTCTTGGTTCAACTGATCCCAGGAAAACTGCCATTGCCAATTGTCCCTGGTCGTGCCCGGAGTATTCATCCGATGTCCAGGCCCCAGCCCAAGGATGTCCTGCATGGGTACGATGGCCAAATGTGCCACCGATGCCAGCGCGCACTGCAGCAAGGCCCATGGCATCCCGGACTGAGGGCGCCCCAGATAGTCCATGACATACTGCTGCTGATCGTCGGGCAACGACTCGTACCACGACAAGGTAGTGTCGTTGTCGTGGGTGCCGGTATAGACAACGCTGTTGATCTGGTGGTTGTGCGGGAGATAGGCGTTTCCGGACCCGCCATCGAAGGCGAACTGCAGTATCTTCATCCCGGGCAGATCGAATCGATCGCGCAGCGCCTCGACTTCGGGTGTGATCACTCCAAGATCTTCCGCTACCAGCGGCAAGGCGCCGAGGGTGTCGTGCAGCTTCTCCAGCAAGGCTTCACCCGGCGCCTTGACCCAGCGTCCATGGATCGCCGTCTTTGCATCGGCGGGAATCTCCCAATAGGATTCGAAGCCGCGAAAATGGTCGATGCGTATCCAGTCGAACAGCTCGAGCTGTGTCTTCAACCGATCGAGCCACCACTGGAAGCCATCCGCTTCCATCCGCTGCCAGTCGTATTGAGGGTTCCCCCAAAGTTGTCCGGTTTCGGAAAAATAGTCAGGAGGAACGCCCGCGACCACAAGCGGCTGCCCGTTGTCATCCAGCGCAAAATAGTTCCGCCCGGCCCATACATCCGCGCTGTCGCCAGCGACGAAGATCGGCAAATCGCCAAACAGTGCGACACCGTATTCGTGCGCAAAGGATCGGAGTTCGTTCCATTGGTTGAAAAAGACGAACTGCTCGAATTTCGACTGCTCGATGCGATCTTTGAGGCCGGTTTGCGCTTGCTCGAGTGCGACGGGCTGTCGGTCCCGGAACGGCGCCGGCCACTCCTGCCACGCCCGGTTTTCGTATCGCCGCCGCAAAGCCATGTAGCAGGCGAAATCGTCCAGCCAGGCATCATGAGCCGCAACAAAATCCTGAAAAGCACGGCGCTCGGTTCTTCCCGCCGCCCGTTGAAAGTCGGCGTAGGCCTCTTGCAGACAGTGATAATGGTAGTCGGCGGAGGACGACCATCGGTCGGGGTTCTGCGGTTTGGCCAGCCAACCTTTATCGACCAGCCAATCCAGGCTGATCAATAGCGGGTTGCCGGCGTGGGACGACAGGCACTGATAAGGGGATCGATCGGTATGGGTTGGACCCAAAGGCAGCGTTTGCCATACGCTGAGCCCGCCGGCGGCCAGAAATTCGACAAATCGGTAGGCTTCATGCCCCAGAGTGCCGCTTCCTCCGCCATCGCCGGGCAGTGAGGTAATGTGCAGCAGTACGCCGGCCCGCCGTTGGTCGAGCACACTCGATTTGGTTTTCAAGCGGTTTCCTGACTGGCCCGCACTATTTTTTTTCTCTGAGCAGGCGGGCATAATGCAGATCCTGCCCCAGCATGTCCGCCGTCACCAGCGTAATTCCGCCGTCGGTGACATAGAAACGCTGGCTGTCCTCTTGCCGGTTTTCTCCGATTACGGTTCCTTCCGGTATCTTGCAGCCTTTGTCGATGATGGCTTTGCGAATCCGACAATGTCTACCGATTACGACGTCCGGCAAAACCACCGACTCTTCGATATGGCAGAAGGAGTTGATCCGCACATTGGAGAACAACAGGGAACGTTTGACTTTCGATCCGGAAATGATGCATCCTCCGGAGACCATGGAATCGACCGCCATGCCGCGACGCTCGTCATCGTCGAACACGAATTTGGCCGGAGGCAGCTGCTCCTGGTAGGTCCAGATCGGCCAATTTGGGTCGTAAAGATCCAGTTCGGGCGAAACGCTGACCAGCTCCATATTGGCTGCCCAATAGGCATCCAATGTTCCGACATCGCGCCAATAGCTTTGGTTGTCTTTTTCGTCCTTGAAAGGATAGGCGAACACCCGGTGATCCCTGATGACCGAAGGGATGATATCCTTGCCGAAGTCGCGGCTGGAGGTGGCTGAATCGGCATCTTCGCACAATCGATCGAACAGAAATTTGGTATTGAAAATATAAATTCCCATCGACGCCAGAGCATGCGTCTCCTTTCCGGGCAGCGGCGGCGGATTGTCCGGCTTTTCGACAAAATCGATGATACGCTGTTCCCGGTCGATATGCATGACGCCGAACTCGCGGGCTTCGGCCAGCGGCACCTCGATGCAGCCGATGGTTAAATCGGCCCTGTGTTCGTAATGCTCGGCCAGCATGGCGCCGTAATCCATCTTGTAGATATGGTCTCCGGCCAGAACCAGTATGTACTTCGGCCCCCGATTGCGGATTAGATCCAGATTTTGGTACACGGCATCGGCGGTGCCGGCATACCAGGAGGCGTTTTCGAGCCGTTGCTGTGCTGGCATCAGGTCGACATATTCATTGAATTCGCCGCGTAGAAAACCCCATCCTTTTTGGACATGGCGTATCAGGGAATCGGCTTTATATTGGGTGACGACCCCGATCCGTCGAATTCCGGAATTCACGCAATTGGACAACGGAAAGTCGATAATGCGGAATTTGCCGCCGAAAGGGACTGCAGGTTTGGCTCGCCACCGGGTAAGATCTTTCAACCGTGAGCCGCGTCCACCGGCAAGAATGAGCGCCAGGGTTTGGCGGGTCAAATTGCTGACAAAACGTTCGGGGTTATGAGGTTCTGGCATCGGCTGCGCTCCGTATTGATGGAATGACTATTCACGTTTCATTTGGTAACATGCGTTAGTATACAGGAATCATTTTACTACCCGAGGCTTTCCAAGGTGAACCCCAATAACTCCCGCGACGATCAATCGACCATGCTCAGCACACTCGATCCGGAACTGAAAAAAATTATCGAAGCCACGCATCATGAGCCATTTACCGTCCTCGGGCGGCATCGTCGAAATAGGGCTGATCGTTTTCTGGTCTTTCTTCCCCAAGCCGAAACCATTCGGCTAGAAAAAAACGGCCCGACCATGGAGAGGATCCCCGGGACCGACCTGTTCGAATGCACCGTTCCCGCCGGCAAGATTCCTGAATATTATCGCTATTACTGGGTCGACAAGGCCGGAGAGGCGCACGTTCACCATGATCCTTACTGCTTTCCACAGCAACTGCCGGATTTCGACATTCATCTGTTCGGAGAAGGCAAACACTGGCACGTTTACAAGGTGCTCGGCGCACACTCTCATACGGTCGATGGTATCGAGGGTGTTCTGTTTGCCACCTGGGCGCCGAATGCACAGCGCGTCAGTGTGGTGGGAGACTTCAACCGATGGGATGGTCGCTGCCATCCGATGCGGACGCGGGGTGTCGGTGTGTGGGAGTTGTTCATTCCCGATTTGAAGCCCGGCACGTTGTACAAATTCGAAATTCGCAACCGCTACAGCGGTGCCATCCTGCTCAAGACTGATCCCTATGGGCAGCAATTCGAACTGCGGCCCAAGACATCGTCGATCGTCAGAAGCGAAAAGCCCTACCAGTGGAGCGATCCATCCTGGATGGAAAAACGCAAGGCGCGTGACTGGCTGCATCAGCCGATGTCCACCTATGAAGTCCATCTGGGCTCATGGCGGCGTGACGAGGCCGGCGGATTTCTGAATTATCGGGAACTTGCCAAGCAGTTGGTCGATTATGTCAAGGAGATCGGCTTTACCTATATCGAATTGTTGCCGGTGACCGAACATCCGCTGGATATCTCCTGGGGCTATCAGACAACCGGCTATTTCGCTCCGACCAGCCGTCATGGCACGGCCGATGATTTTCGATACTTTGTCGATTATTGCCACCAACATGGCATCGGCGTCCTCCTCGATTGGGTGCCCGCCCATTTTCCGAAAGATAGTCACGGCCTTGCCTATTTCGATGGCACCGCCCTGTACGAGCACGAAGATCCGCGTCAGGGCGAGCACCGCGATTGGGGGACGCATATATACAATTACGGCCGCAACGAAGTGAAAAACTTCCTGCTCGCCAGTGCGATGTTCTGGCTGGAGGAGTACCATCTCGATGGGCTGCGGGTCGATGCAGTCGCATCGATGCTCTATTTGGATTATTCGCGTGAGGAAGGGGATTGGATTCCAAATATCCATGGCGGCAATGAAAATCTGGAGGCGATCGAGTTCCTTCGTGAACTGAATACAGTCACCCATGAACAGCACCCGGGCACCATGATCATTGCGGAAGAATCGACTGCCTGGCCGCAGGTGACCCGGCCGACCTGGACCGGAGGCCTCGGTTTCACCATGAAATGGAATATGGGCTGGATGCATGATACGTTGGCCTATATGAGCCATGAACCGATCCATCGCCAATACCACCACGACCAGCTCAGTTTCGGTCTGTTGTATGCGTTCAGTGAAAACTTTGTATTGCCCTTCTCCCATGACGAGGTGGTCCATGGCAAGCAGTCGATGCTGAACAAGATGCCGGGCGATGAATGGCAGCGCTTCGCTAATCTACGGCTGCTCTATACCGTTATGTTTACCTATCCCGGCAAGAAACTGCTCTTCATGGGGTGTGAGTTCGCTCAGGGTACCGAATGGGATTGTGAAAAAGCCATCGATTGGTATGTCCTGGAATATCCCAACCACCAGGGGATCAAAACATTGCTCAGCGATTTGAACCGCCTCTATCACCAATCGCCCGCGCTCTACCATGACGAATTCGAAGCGCGGGGATTCGAATGGATCGATTGCCATGACAGTTCGCAATCGGTGCTCAGCTATCTGCGCAAAGGCGGCGATGAATTCGCTGTGGTCGTCCTCAATTTTACCCCTGTCCCGCGCACCGACTACCGAATCGGCGTCCCGCTCGAGGGGCAGTATCAGGAAGTGATGAATTCGGATTCCACCTATTATGGAGGAAGCAATACCGGCAACGGCGCAGTCTCTTCGGAACCGGTTCCGTGGATGGACCGGCCTCATTCCATCAATCTGACGCTGCCGCCGTTGGCGGGCATCGTGCTGGTGCATCGGCCCAAACCGGAACCAGCAAAGAAAAAAGAAAAAAAATAATGGTTCGATCGCCCGATGGAAAAAATTCTGTTTGTGACCAGCGAGGTTCATCCTCTGATCAAGACCGGGGGATTGGCCGATGTATCTGGCAGCCTTCCGCGCGCGCTCGAGGCAATTGGACAGGAGGTCAGCATCGTGCTGCCGGCCTACCCCGAGGCGCTTGAATCGGCTGGCGACTGTCACCTTCGCTCGACATTCCATATGCATGGAACAGAAGTGACTCTGATCGAAGGCCGGCTGCCTGAGTCTTCCGTTGCAGTCTGGTTTTTGGATTGCCGTGGATTGTTCAATCGTTCCGGGAATCCCTATGTGGGGGAGGATGGCCGACCCTGGCCGGACAACGCAGAACGTTTCGCTCTGTTTGGGCGCGCTGTCGTCGAAGTGGCTATGAATCGGGTCGGTCTCTCCTGGCAGCCAACGATCGTCCATTGCAATGACTGGCCCAGTGGGCTCGTTCCTGCCCTGCTTTCCCTGGAATCGCAACGGCCGGCGACGGTCTTTACCATCCACAATCTGGCGTATCAGGGTGTTTTCCCGTTTTCCGCATTCGCCCGTCTGGGGCTGCCAAGCCGCCTTTGGGCGCTTGATGCTCTGGAATTTCACGATCAGGTTTCGTTTATCAAAGGCGGGCTGGTCTTTGCCGACCGCATCAATACCGTCAGTCCGACTTATGCCCGTGAAATACAGACCGTGGAATTCGGCTGCGGACTGGAAGGGCTGCTGCATCATCGCCGGGAGCGGCTCAGCGGCATTTTGAACGGCATCGATGAGAATCAGTGGAACCCTGCCGAAGACCATTATCTGGAAAAAACCTACACCCACAAAACGCTCGATCGAAAAAAAGCCAACCGGACGGCTTTGCAGGCGCAGTTAAATCTGGCGGCCGATCCAGATGTTTTTATCGTCAGCTTGATCGGTCGTCTGGTGATCCAGAAAGGCATTGATCTGGTGCTCGACCTTTTGCCCGAGCTCGTTCGGTTGCCATTGCAGTTCGTGCTGCTGGGCAGCGGCGAGAGCAGGTTCGAACAGAGCCTGACCTACTGGGCGCGCCGGTATCCTGAGCGGATTGCCGTCACGATCGGCTACGATGAGGCACTTTCCCACCGCATCGAGGCCGGTTCGGATATGTTTTTGATGCCCTCCCGCTTCGAGCCGTGCGGTCTCAATCAGATGTATAGTCAACGTTACGGGACCGTGCCGATCGTGCGAAAGGTAGGAGGACTCGCGGACACCGTCGTTGACGCGATCCCATCATCCTTCGCGCAAGGCGGTGCCACCGGGATCGTCTTCGATGAGGCGTCCACCGGCGCTCTGCTGGAAGCGGTCAAACGGGCTTGGCTGTTGTTTGCCGACAGACCGCAATGGGAACGGATTCAACGCTGCGGCATGCAAAAGGATTTCTCATGGAAGCTCAGTGCCGAACAGTACCTGCGGCTGTATGAGCAGGCACAGAGCGACAACCGGTCGTAAAGCCGGCGGGAGTACTTCCCTGGCTGGAGCGACATCTGGTCTTCAATCCGGCTGGCGCCCCTGAACCGCGATCGCGGCGTACACTGCCGGCCCTGACGAGCGCTTCAGCGCTTCAGCGCTTCCACGCTGCAACCAGCTTCTTGCAGTCAGGCGCCCATTCGCACGCTTCGCTGCACGACCAGCGCATGTTTGTCCGGAAACAAGCCGGCTTGCCGTCACTTTTCTGAATGGTTCGGATTGGCGTCGCTGTTGGTACGTTCAATGCTCGTGCATCGAGTCCGTTTGTGCGGGACTGTTTCCGGATTTCTTCGATGTGCATCGTTGCTGCCCCAAGAAATTAAGAATTGCCGAATAACATTTGAAGATGTATGTTTTTGAGTTCTGAAGTTGAGGTTTGTTCCTCGAATCATTGCATGAAGCAAAGAAAAGCAGAAGAAAAACAGTGTCAGACTGGTTTTTTCAATTTCCAGGTAACATAAGGCAAGTTTTAAGCCATTAACAGATTGCCGAATGTTCCGTGTTTCGACTCGATGCGCTGTCTCATGTACGGCATTTCACCTGTTGGTGGGGTGAAATGACACGGGGCGCGTCGGCATGTCTGCCCCTTAATAGTTCGAAAATGGCTAACGACAACCACGGCGCACTGCTGTGCGCCTTATCCTTTTTCAAGCCTTATCTCGGAACGGTCGCCGCGGCATTGTTCGCGTTGATCGTGGCGTCGGGGACGATGTTGGCGATGCCGGTGGCGGTGAAACGGATGATCGATGTGGCGATGACGGCCGACGAGGTCGCAGCGATCAATCACTATTTTCTGGTTCTTCTGGGGCTGGTCTGTCTGCTGTCCGTTTTTTCAACCCTGCGCTATTATCTGGTTATGTGGCTGGGCGAGCGGGTCGTTGCGGATATTCGCAGCGCTGTTTATCGGCATGTCCTTACCATGAGCCCTGCTTTCTTCGAGACCACGCCGACCGGAGAAGTGTTGTCCCGCCTGACCACCGACACGACGCTGGTTCAGTCAGTGGCCGGCGCCGGTGTGTCGATTCTCTTGCGCAGCACGCTGATGCTGATCGGCGGTTTGGTGATGCTGATGCTCACCAGTCCTTATCTGACCGGCCTGATTCTGGTTTTGGTGCTGCTTGTCGTGTTGCCGCTCGTGGTTTTTGGGCGCAGAGTGCGCCGGTTGTCGCGCGCTAGCCAGGACTGTGTGGCGGAATCGAGCGCGCTTGCCGGCGAGTCGCTCAATGCGATCCAGATGATTCAGGCATTTACGCTTGAAAACTGGCAGGGACGGCGCTTCGCTGATTCGGTCGAGGCAGCGTTCCAAATGGCGCGAAACCGGGTTCGTGCCCGCGCGCTGTTAACTGCGTTTGCGGTAATGATTGTTTTCAGCGCAATCATGCTGGTGCTGTGGATTGGGGCGCAGCTTGTGATTACGCATCGCCTGTCGGCCGGTGCATTAAGTCAGTTTTTACTCTACGCGATCATCGTAGCGGTCAGCACTGCTGCTCTGAGTGAAATCTGGGGGGAAATACAGCGGGCGGCGGGCGCCATGGAACGGCTGATGGAATTGCTGGCAGTCGAGCCGGATATCGTTACGCCAGACCGTCCGGTATTGCTGCCGGCAACAGGAACCGATCGGATTCAGTTCGATGCGGTTTCGTTTCATTATCCATCACGGCCCGAACACGATGCTTTGAAGCGGTTTTCACTCGACATATCACCGGGTGAAACGGTAGCGCTGGTAGGCCCTTCCGGAGCGGGAAAGAGCACGGTCTTTCATCTGCTGCTGCGCTTTTATGATCCGCAGTTCGGGGCTGTTCGTGTGAGGGGCGTCGATATCGCAGCAGCCGATCTCAAAGAAATCCGCCGAAGGATCGGCGTGGTTCCGCAGGAGACGGTAATTTTTGCGGCCAGTGCTTTGGAAAATATCCGCTATGGTCGCCCCGATGCCGCCGACCAGGAGGTCTACGAGGCTGCCCATGCCGCTGCCGCGGATGAGTTTATTCAAAGGTTGCCGGACGGCTACAGCACGTTTCTTGGCGAACGCGGAATCCGCTTGTCCGGGGGGCAAAGACAGCGCATCGCGATTGCCCGGGCGATTCTCAAGGATCCGCCGATTCTGCTGCTCGACGAAGCCACCAGCGCCCTCGATGCCGAAAGCGAACGATTGGTTCAGAAAGCACTCGAACATCTGATGGCGGGGCGGACGACCATGGTGATTGCCCACCGGCTGGCGACCGTCTTGAAAGTGGACCGTATCGTCGTGATGGATCAGGGCCGCATCATTGCGATGGGTGCACACGAGGATCTGATCGAACAGGGAGGCCTTTATTCGAGGCTCGCCGCGCTTCAGCTGATGCCGCCCAAAAGCAATCGAGGCTCGGATGTGTTATAAACTTAACCCGAAGATTTCATAAATTTGCGCCGATATCGCGCAGGATATTGGTTTCACAAGGAAATTTCCGAAGGAGTGGCGTATCAGTGATTACGGCCGACTGAGGAAATATTTTTTGTGGAATCAAGAGACAAGCGAGAGCAAGCATAATTTGTGGAAGATTCGGGTTAAATGGATGGTGTCCGCAGATATCCCACCAATCGAAACATTGATGCCGAGGGTTTTATTATGAACGAAGATACTTTGAACATCGAAATCAGAAAGTTCCTCAAACGGGTCGGAGTGACTTCACAGCGTGAAATCGAGCAGGCCATATATAAAGCCATAGAGAGTGGGGAACTGACCGGCTCTGAGAAGATTAGCGTCTCGATGACGCTGGAGGCGCCGGGGTTGGCGATCCATCATACGATGGAAGGGGAAATCGCGCTGGAATAATTCCTGGCGACGGATCGCCTGCGGCGCGCTTCACTGCAGGCCGGACCGGCAACACGGTTTTGAAAAACCTGGCCAATCAGGCTTGGTCGCAGTAGATCAGTCTGTTCTCGGACAGCATCCTAGCTATCCACAGAAACTGTGGATAACTGTGTGAATCGCATGTTCAAAATGTGCGCTGGTTCTCATTCTGGATGGGTGTTCATCGAATTGTAAAGAATCTGATCAGTTGTCAGGCAGGCTCCGAGGTCGAATGAGCGTGATGAGTTGGGCGCTGTCGTTGTGGAGATTGTTCCATCGATCGGGCATCTCGAGCTGCGCCAGTGCCGCTGTTGGAAGGAGTTTATCATTCCCGGACCGGGTGAGCGTATTGCCTGACAGATAGCTGAGCAGGATCTCCAAGCCGGGATTGTGCCCCACCAGCAGTACGCAGTGTGCATCGTCCGGGCAATCCGCCAGAACGTCGAGCAGGTTGGACACGCCGGCTTCATAGATCCGGCTGTCCTGGACGATGCTGTCTACGCTTTGACCGATGCTTTGACAGACGCTTTCCGCGGTCAGCCTGGCGCGCTTTGCCGGCGAGGTCACGATATGATCGGGCACTAGTCGCTGTTGCTGCAGCCACAAACCGATGCGCCGGGCGCTTCGCTTCCCGCGTTCCTTCAAGGGCCGGTCGATATCAGTCGCGACGGTTTCCCAATCCGATTTTCCATGGCGGAGGATCAATAATTGACGTGCCATAATTGCATCTATCGATGGGCCTGGAAGAGGTGTATGGTGGGGTCCTGAAACGGAAAGAACTGTTGTTCACTTTATCTGATTTTACCACAGTGAAGATTATTGACAATCCGGGCAGATTGGTTTTGGCGTTGCAGGGAACATTTGGCGGGCAAGCACTTCTAATCCGGTAGGGTGTTGCTAACCTTCAATCGGTCGCGCTTGTTTGTCATGCAGCAAGGTTTCAAAACCCGGGGCGGCATGAAGGAGGTGAATTGCTCCGTTGGTGGCGTGGCTGAGAAGTTGCGATTGTGACGGCAAGACAAAATGGGGAATAGTCGAATGGGTAATCAGTCAAACAAGAACGATTCTAAACAGCGCGCCGGCTTTATCGGCCAACTGAGCGCATATACGCATCAGCATCAGGCGCGCCATTGGGAAGGGACTTTTGAACAATTTCTGCAGGAGATCGTTCCGAAGGGCGCCCGTCTGATGATTCGGAGCAGCCATGAATACGTCTGGGATATGCTGCGCTGGTATGCAGAAGGCAGTGATGAGTCGGTCGCCGGGCCCAGAATCAATGGTGTGTTTTCACATGAATTGTTCGGAATCGATGAGGCGCTCGGGCGGGTGATCGAGTATTTCAAAGCTGCGAGTGCCGGCTCCGAGGTGGGACGCAGGCTGCTGTTGTTGCTGGGGCCTCCGTCAGGGGGGAAATCCACCCTCGTCATTCTGCTCAAACGCGGTCTGGAGGAATACAGCCAGACTGACGAAGGCGCGCTCTATGCGCTGAAAGGGAGCCCGGTGCATGAGTCGCCGCTGAATCTGATACCGCACAGTTTGCGCGGTTCGTTCCGTGAAACGTATGGCGTCGACGTCAAGGGCGAACTCAGCCCCTATTGCCAGGCGCTGCTCGAGGATGAATTCGAAGGCGATTTCATGAAATATCCGGTGGAGCGTGTCTTCATATCCGAAGCCGGCCGCGTCGGAGTGGGAACCTATGCGCCGCATGATCCGACGACGGCGGATATCGCCGACCTCGTCGGTTCGGTGGATTTGTCGAAAGTGGCCGAGTATGGCGACGAGGGCGATCCGCGGGCATGGTCCTGGTCGGGCGCCGTCTATGCCGCCAGCCGGGGCGTGCTGGAGATGATCGAAATTCTCAAGGTCAAACGGGAGTTCTTATATCTGCTGCTGACTTTGACGCAGGAAAAAAATGTTAAAGTGGCCCGCTTTCCGCTGATCTATCTGGATGAAACGATTATCGCGCACACTAATCTGGCCGAGTTTCGAAAATTCATTCAGGAGCGGGAAAACGAAGCGCTGCTCGACCGTATGGTCATCGTCCAGGTGCCCTATACTCTCTCTTATAAGAAAGAAGCTCGAATCTATAGGAAACTTATTTCCACGGCTTCCGCGTTTCGCAGCGTTCATCTGGACCCGCATGCGCTTAAGGCAGCCGCCGTGTTTGCGATTTTGTCCCGTTTGCACAAGGTCGAACGGGAGGATCTGGATTTTGCCAAGAAGGTGCGGTTGTATGCCGGCGAGGATGTCGAAGGCATCTCCGACTCGGAAGTCGAGCGCATTCGCATGGAAACTCCGGAGGAGGGGCTGTCCGGCGTCAGCCCGCGGTTTGTGATCAACGCCGTATCGAGCGCGATCACACGCAGCGAAATCGAAAGCCTGACCAGCATGGAAGTGCTGCTTGCCTTGAAGGACGCGATCGAATCCGATGCCCGTATGGACGCCAAACAAAAGCGGACCTGGCTCGATTTTCTGGTGACCGTTCGCAAGGACTTCTATAACCGGTGGGTCAAGGAAGATGTGCACAAGGCGCTGTTTTCCTCGTTCGAGGAGGAGTCTCAGGAGTTGTTGGACAAGTATCTCGACGAAATCGAATCGTCGCTCGATCATCGGGAAATCACCGATCCGATTACCGGGGAAAAGCGTCCTCCGGATGAGAGGTTCCTGCGCGGCGTGGAGGAGAAGATCAATATTTCCGATTCCGGAAAACTCTCTTTTCGTCAGGAGGTGGTTCGCAAAGCGATGGTTGCCTATAAAAAGGGCGAGAAGTTTACTTTGGACAACCATGCCCGGCTGCATGAGGCGATCGAACATTACCTGTTTGCCGAACGGCGCGATGTGCTGCGGCTGGTGACCTCCTCCGCCCGTCCGGACGAAGAGGCCGAACAGAAAATCAGTGCGGTGCAGGAGCGTCTGATCCGGGAGTATGGATACGACAAACACAGCGCCGACGAGGCGCTCAAATATGTCACCACTCTGCTGTCCTTGGAGTAACGGCGGAACGTGGTCTCGCGAGTTTATGGGTCAAGACGATGAGTGATAGGGAACGGGCCGATTTTTCAGGTACGCGGAAAGAGACGCAATGGTACGGATTATTTTCACGAGGCGCACGGGACTGGCTGCGGCATAATGAAAAAATCCGTGAGGCGGTCACTCGGCACCTGCCGGATTTGGTCTCCGATCTGGATGTTTCCGGAAGTCATCACAACCGGACGGTGCGTGTGCCCGTTCGTTTCCTGGAGCACTACCGGTTCGTTTTGGGTCATTCCCGGGAAATGAAGGGAGTGGGGCAGGGCGAAGCGAAGCCCGGGGATGTGATGCAGACGGATACGGGGAAACAGGGACGAGGCAATAAAGGCGAAGGGAGCGACAGCGGTGAAGGAGGGCCGGAATTTTTGTTGGAATTGAAAGTCGATGACATCATCGACTGGTTCTGGGAGGAGTTGAATCTCCCCAATTTGAAGGCGAAAACGGGGACGGTGGAGGAAGATGAGTATACCAGGGAGGGATGGGACAAGCGGGGAGCCAGAGCCCGTCTGGACCGCCGCCGGACACTCAAGGAAGCGGTAAAACGCCGTGCCGTATACCAAAAGGATATCCCGTTTATCGATGAAGATCTGCGTTATCGTCAACTCGTCAAGCATCAGCGTCCGAATACCGAGGCAGTGGTTTTTTGCTGCCTCGATGTTTCCTCCAGCATGATCGAGGACGACCGCAAGCTGGCCAAGAGTTTCTTTTTCTGGGCACTGCAGGGGCTGCGCCGTCAATATCGACAGATCGAGACGGTTTTCGTCGCTCATACCATTGAAGCGTGGGAGTTTTCCGAGGAGGAGTTCTTTCAGGTTACGGCCCATGGCGGAACAGTGGCTTCGGTCGCTTTTCGCAAGGCCAATGAGATCATCGACCAACGGTACAGTCCGGAGCGCTACAACATCTATCTCTTCTACGCATCGGATGGTGAAAATTTTCCTCAGGACCGCGATGCGGCATTGACCGGTCTGGAGCAGCTTGCACAGCACGCGAATTTTATCGGTTTTCTCGAAACTTTGACGGGTAGACTGGTCGATTCTCCGAGCAGTATGTCGCGGTTGTTCGATTTGCTGCAGCTCAATGGATTACCGGTCAGGGCCTATCCTCTGCGTGAGCAGGAAGACGTGTGGACCGCGATCGGCGGTTTTTTCCGGAGCCAGGCGGACGCTGAAGCCTGAGAATGAAAAGGGCGCCGCAGGCCGAGAGCGTATCATGACCGATTTATTGCGCGAGTATACGAAACAGCTCGAGGCGCTCGCCCGGAAGCAGGGCTTGAATTATTTTCCTGTCGACTTCGAGTTGGTGCCGACCAGCTTCATGATGGAAGTGGCTGTTTATGGGTTGCCTGTTCGCATGCCCCACTGGTCATTCGGCGTGCGTTATATTTACCAGCTGATCCAGCATCGGATGGGACATTCGCACCTGTTCGAGGTGGTCTTTCCGGGTAACCCGGGGCGGGCGTTTATGGCTGACACCAACAGTCTGGCCGAAAATACGCTGGTGACCGCACATGTGCTCGGCCATGCCGATTTTTCCCGAAACAATGCACTGTTTCGGAAGAGTCAGGAGCAGGTCGGTTATCATATCGTGGAACAAGCGGCGGCGCATGCGCGCAGGATCAGCGAAGCCATCGATGTGCATGGCCAATCGCGGGTCGAGAAGGTCCTCGATGCGGCGCTGGCGCTGGAGCAGTACATCGACCCGCATCTGGGGCTGCAGCGTCCGCTATACCCCCTGTACGAAGAGCAAAAATCGCACAAGGTCTCCGACCCGTTTCTACAGCGGTTCCGGGCATTGCCGGGCAGTGAAATGGCGCATGATGCTTCGGCGGAGCGTCGCCGCGCGCCCATTCCGCCTCATCGTGAGTATGATCTGCTATGGTTTATCGCCCATTATGCACCGCTGATGGATGACTGGGAGCGGGACATTTTCCTTGCCGTACGCGAGGAATCCTTCTATTTCTATCCTGTTTTTGCATGCCAGCTCATGAATGAAGGCTGGGCCTGCCTGTGGCACACGACCTTGTTGCGGGAGGCGGACTTTCTGCCGCAGGGGTTGTTTCTGGACGCGATGAAGACCCATTCCGACGTCGTCAGGCCTTACGCGGGGGAGAAGCAGGTTGCGCTGGACATAAACCCTTATCACCTCGGCTTTGCCATATGGAGTGAGATTGTCAAAGAAAGAGGGATCGATGAAGCGAGAACGATTATGGAGCAGGACGACGATTTCAGCTTCATCCGCAATCATTTGACCGAGGAGCTGGCGGAGCAGCTGAAATTGTTCGAATACAAAAAAACGGCCGATGGCGAAATAAGAGTCATGGATCACGACCTCGATTCGTTGCGGGAATCCCTGCTCGTGAAGAAATTTAATTTCGGCGCCCCTCATATCTGCGTCAAATCAATGCAAAGCGACGGGACGCTGCTGCTACGCCATGAGCATGAAACCGATCACCGGGGACTGGATTTGGTCCGTGCCGACAAGGTGCTCAATTATGTTCACGGTGTCTGGCGACGGCCCGTCATTCTGCACACCGTCGATGAGAAAGGACATTCGATCACCCGCGCTGTTCCATGAGAGCCGGTGCTTTGGGGGTGCATCATGCCGGTCGTTTGCGGAGATGTCGTTGCGGCAACGATCAACGTGATCTGAGCAACACATAGACGGCACCGGTGCCCCCGTCATCCGGGTTCGAGGAACAGAACGCGAGCACATCATCGTGCTGTCTGAGCCAAAGGTTGAGCTTGTTCTTCAATACCGGCCTGTTGTCGGGCGAGCGGTAGCCTTTGCCGTGGATAACATGCACGCAACGCAGTTCCGCCACTACACAGCGGGTCAGAAATTCAGACAGCAGGTGTCGGGCTTCGTGAGCATTCAATCCATGCAGGTCCAGTTCGGCATCGATGTCGAAAAAGCCTTGACGCAGTTTGCTGAGTACCTTTTTTTGCAGGCCAGGGCTGATATAGGCCACGGCTTGATTCATACCGACTTCATCCATCCGTAGTGATTCATAATGCAGTGGTGGATCGTTGATCGGCGATGACCGCTGCTGTTTGGGAGCGGTTTTTTTTGTCGGCCTGAGATGATGCTTATCGGTGGACAAAAGGAGGACGTCACCCACCGCCTCGCGGAAGATCTGCCGGTCGTTGTCGGTTACAGTGTCTGATGCCAAAAGGTGCAATAACGTAAATCGTTGTAATGAGTGTCAGTATAACTGAATAAGGCTTTTTTTAGGATACGATCGAACAATCTGTTTCTTGTTTCTGGTGTACAATTAACGGATTTGTGCACCGAGAATCGAGCTGAATCAAACAGGCATGCATATTTTACTGTGTAACGATGATGGCTATTCCGCACGCGGGCTGACTGCTCTTGCCGACGCTTTGAGAAGGTTGGCCGATGTGTCTATTGTGGCACCGGAACGGGATCGCAGTGGTGCGAGCAATTCGCTGACACTTGAAAGACCTTTGCGAGCGACCGAGATCGATAAAGGGGTCATCAAGGTGGATGGGACGCCGACCGATTGTGTTCATTTAGCCGTTACCGGGCTGCTGGACCCGGAACCCGACATGGTGCTCGCCGGAATCAATCACGGTGCCAATATGGGAGATGACATATTGTATTCCGGAACGGTGGCGGCCGCGACCGAAGGGCGCTTTCTGGGGCTGCCGGCGGTTGCCATTTCTCTCGCCTCGACGACTCACCGTCATTTCGAAACGGCGGCGCATGTAGCGGTCAGCCTGGTGGAAAACATTCAATCGAAGCCCCTGCCCAAGGACACGATCCTGAATGTGAATGTTCCGGATGTGCCGTTGCACCAACTGCGTGGATATCAGGCCACAAGGCTTGGGCAGCGTCACAAGGCTGAGCCGGTGGTTAAATCCCTCGATCCCAGGGGGCGCGAAATATTCTGGGTGGGACCGGCTGGTCCGGAACAGGATGCGGGGCCGGGAACCGATTTTTACGCAGTGCGGAGCGGCTACGTTTCGGTGACGCCGTTGCAGATCGATCTGACCCGCTATGATGCCCTGGACGGGCTGCTGCAGTGGCTGCCGAAGGGCGCGGAGTCATGAGCATGCGTCACCAGGGAATTGGTATGACGTCGCGCCGGACGCGGGAGCGGATGG
>Ga0209633_10001143_pt1 | contig 28417 bp, 29 predicted proteins | sample Cruoilmetagenom1_FD_187290 | JGI IMG/M metagenome (GOLD analysis project Ga0209633, IMG submission 187290) | Oil polluted marine microbial communities from Coal Oil Point, Santa Barbara, California, USA - Sample 1 (SPAdes) (version 2) | ecosystem: Environmental > Aquatic > Marine > Oil seeps ... | reverse complement strand
CTTGACCAAATCCTGCCCCCGCAACCAACTTTACTTGCGTCCCCGTTTCATTGGAGCGGGGATTGTTATTTGTAAGGCAACTTTGACCTCGAAAGCGGACATCAATGAGAGCGGCCCCAAACGTCCGCTCAGTGCCCCATAACGCAGTTGCTCGAGGTTATCACCTGTCACGAACTACTCAGGTCTATTTTTGGTGCCGTTGCCTGCAGACTATGACTTCAGCCACTATTCCGCAGCCCGGCGGAAATCCCGTTGATGGTGAGTTGGATGCCCCGCAGCACCTTCGGGTCCTGGGAATCCTCGCGGTATTCCCTCAGCAGATTGACCTGTAGATGGTTGAGCGGGTCGAGATAAGGGAAACGGTTCGAGATTGAGCGCGACAGCAGCGGATTGCCGGCGAGAAGTGCATCGCTTCCGGTGATCGCCAGCAGCGCATCGATGGAGGCCTGGCGCTCGGCGCGTATGCGCCCGAAAATCTCGTTCCTGAGCGCGGCGTCGTCGACCAGATCGGCATAGCGCGATGCGATCGCGATATTGGTTTTGGCCAGAACCATGTCCATGTTGGAGAGCTGCGCACGGAAAAACGGCCAGTCGCGATACATCTCGCGCAGCAGGGCCAGTCCCTCATCCCCGTTCTCCTTCAGCCAGGCATTCACAGCACTGCCGAACCCGTACCAGCCGGGCAGCATCAGACGGCACTGCGACCAGCTGAACACCCACGGAATAGCGCGCAGATCCTCTATCCGCCCAAGCTTCTTGCGCGAAGCGGGCCGCGATCCGATGTTCAGGGTCGCGATCTCGTTGATGACGGTCGACGCCCAGAAATATTCATCGAAGCGCGGGGTCTCGTAAACCAGGTTGCGATAGGCCTCGAAGGCGTGTCCAGACAAATCGCCCATGGCATCGAGATAGGGCTGGGGCACGTGTTCGTCTTCAAGGCCCATCAGCGAGGCTTCCAGGCAGGCCGAGACGAGGATTTCCAGATTGCGCCGCCCCAGATCAGGGTTGGTGTATTTGCTGGAAATGATCTCGCCCTGTTCGGTGACGCGGATCTGTCCGTTTACCGCACCTGCGGGCTGGGCAAGGATCGCATCGAAACTCGGGCCGCCGCCTCGCCCGACCGTGCCGCCCCGGCCATGGAACAGGCGCAGCCGTACCCCATGCCTGCGGAACAGGCTGATGAGACCGACTTCCGCCTTGTAGAGCTCCCACCCCGACGTCACGTAGCCGCCGTCCTTGTTGCTGTCGGAATAGCCGAGCATGACCTCCTGAACGCCGCCGCGGCTGTCCACGAGCGCCCGAAAGGCTGGAATGGACAGCAGGTGGTCCATGATGGGCACGCAGTTGCGTAAATCCGAAATGGTCTCAAACAGCGGCACGATGTTCACCGCACTTTCGCCATCCGGCGTCACCAGACCGGCCTCCTTAAGCAACACCGCCAGCTCCAGCAGGTCCGACACGCTCTGGGTGTTGGAAATGATGGCGTTGGGAATGGCGCGGCGGCCATAACGGGCGTGTCCCGCCGCCGCAGCCTGAAAGATGGCCAGTTCTTTCACGGTCTCTTCCGAATAGGTCCAGAACGGACGCAGCAGCGGGCGTCTGGCTGTCAATTCGCCAGCGAGAAAGGCGATCCGGTCATGTTCCGACATGGCGTCGTAAGCGGTATCCGGTGCGACGGCCTCCACGACTTCACCGACCGTGCGGGCGTGAACATCGGAGTTCTGCCGCATGTCGAGGCTTGCCAGATGAAACCCGAAACAGTCAACCGCGCGGCGCAGGCGGCGCAGACGCCCCTGTGCGAGCGCATCCGACTGGTTGGCGGACAGGGAGCTGTCGATGACATCGAGATCGGCCAGCAGCGCCGCCGGATCATCATACGGCTCAAACCCGCATATCCCGGCATCTCCCCTACCCGCAGATGTCCCGTGAAACGTCTTCAGCGTAGCGTCCAGTCGCGCGACAATCATGGAAATGGCGCGTCGATAGGGCTCGACATCGCGATGGGGCGAAGTATCGGGCGAGCGGTCCGCAAGGGCTGTGAGCGCGTCCGACACATCGACCATCCGCGTGGACAGGGACAGTTCATCGCCAAGTTTGTCCAGCTCATCCATGTAGAATGCAAGCGCCTGCCCGCTTTGCATCTGCAGCGTGCGCTCCATGACCCCGCCGGTGACGAACGGGTTTCCGTCGCGATCACCGCCGATCCAGCTGCCGATGCGTAGAAAAGAAGCAATACGCGCCGGCGCAGAGGCGGTGTCCATGTCCGAGATACGGTCTTCGATCTGGCCATAGAGACGCGGCAACTCGCGCAGGAACGTGTAGTCGTAATAGGAGAGCCCGTTCTCGATTTCGTCCTCGACCTCGAGCTTGGTCTGACGCAGCAGGTTGGTCTGCCACAGGATCAGCACGGCACGGTCGATCTTGTCGTCTATGTCCCGGGCCTCTTCCGGAGTCCAAGCGCCCCTCTCGCGCTGATCTATGAGGTCGGCTATGGCCATTTCCCGGCGCATGGTGCTCTTGCGGCGCACTTCCGTGGGATGCGCGGTGAGCACAGGGCTGACAAGCGCATCGTTGAAAAAAGCCTGCAGTTCGGCTGCGGTCAGTCCCGCCTCGCCTGCATGCTTGAGGGCCAGGTCAATGGTGCCGGGCCGGGACGGCGAGCCCGCGATATCATGAGCTCTGGTGCGGCGAATGTGGTGCTGGTCCTCGGCCAGATTGGCAAGGTGGGAGAAATAGCTGAAGGCACGGATCACCTGCACCGCCTGTTCGGGGCTCAATCCGGCTAAAATCTCCTCCAGATCGTGCTTGGCCTGCACTTCATCGTCGCGGTGAAAGCGGATCGAGGTTTGCCGGATTTTCTCGACAACATCGAAGATGTCCCGACCTTCCTGGTCCCGGACGGTGTCGCCGAGAACGCGGCCAAGCAACCGGATATCATCGCGCAGCGGGGCATCTTTGTCTGAAGGTTCGTTTGAGTCTTGCACTATCTGTTCCGTTACCGCTCAACGCGTTGGCGACAAACATGAGGCCATAAATGATGACGATTACTTGCCAGCTTTTCGTTAGAACTCAAAACCCGAACTGCCCTTGAGCCGTAACTAACTCACCCTACGCTGACCCAGACCTCCGGAAGCCGCCATCATCTTCGATCGTGCCGGCATCATTCCCGCTCGTCCTGGAAGGTGTTTGAACCTTTTCCTGCCAACTGGGATCTAACCAACATTACCAACGGGTTCCACTCTGGGAAAAGGATATCGTTCATGTTTGGAAGACCAGCAATTAGCATTGTAATTTTTGCGTTGGCTTTTGAGTTGTTGGACCCTGTCAATGTCCGGTTCGGGTCAGAAGCGGACTCTCCAGGACGTGTCGTTGCACGTCTGCTTTGCACCTGAAGGCGGACGTTCGGGGCACGAATCTTCGATGTCTCCTAATGACCCAATGCAGTCTTTGTATGAGTATTGGTCAGTGCGGCCAGAAGACGACGATTGCCGCGAAAGATTGGATGAAGATCCTGCGGCATCACTGTCTTTATGATCCAGATCATAAACGCCATGCCCCGCGAACTCTATATGTCATGATTCATGAATGTCCGTCGTGACTGATTTTGTGCAAGTTTGGCAGACGGAATCCGGACTTCGCATGAGTGGAGTTGAGGAGTGGGCCATGGCCGAAGTCGCAGACAGGATTATCGGCATTCTGATGAAGAACATGCAAAATCCTCCAGAGAGGATCACCGCAGAGACCCTGATCCACGATCTCGAAATCGAGTCCTTCGATCTTGCAGTTATTGTATTCGATATCGAAGATACATTTGGGGTTGAAATTCCTTACAACGCAAAAGACGAAGTAGAAGGATCGGCAACCGTCGGTACGTTCGCCAGCAAAACCGAGAAGCTCATTGTGAGTTCGCGGATGGCCGCCTGACGCGAGCTTGAGCATAAACAATTCCGTCGATCTGCCTTGAGCACAGGCGTCAATTAGTCCCAGCTTTGGCATCAAAATCAACAATATGTATCCTTCTCTAGGCGCTATTATCGTCATGTTGAAGTGAGCCGAGTCTGCGCAGGCACATACTGACAACAACGAGCACGATCAATCGGAGCAACAGTCGATGGACGCTGGCAAGGCATTGGATTTGGGGCGTTGCTATTCTTGCGCCGTACGCCATAGCGGATTGTGCAATGCGTTGACCGACGATGAACTCCTGCGGCTCAAGAAGATTGCACATCGCCGCCGTTACGCCCCCGGTGAGGTCATCTTCCTGGGTGAGGAACAGACTGACTTCTTTGCAGCTGTCTGCTCAGGTGTGGTTAAACTCACCAAGGTTCTTTTCGATGGGCGGCAACAGGTCGTTGGTCTCCTCCTGCCTCCAGACTGCGTCGGCCGGGCATGCGGCAAGAAGACCCCCTACTTCGCCGAGGCTGCCACCGAAGTTGAGCTGTGTTGTTTTCCTCATGGCAGTTTTGAGCAGATGCTTGACGGTGTTCCGGAGTTAAAACAGCGGCTTCTGGAGCAGACTCTCGATGAACTGGATTCGGCGCGGGACTGGATGGTCCTGCTTGGACGCAAGACAGCTGAAGAAAAAGTGGCAAGCCTTCTGCTGATGCTCGTCACGCGTGCGAAGCGTTTCGATGACAGCGGCGAAGATCAGCAGCAGCCTGTTGTTCTTGATCTTCATCTGAAACGCCAGGAGATCGGTGATTTTCTGGGATTGAGCTACGAAACCGTTTGCCGTCAGATTACAGCGCTTAAGAAGCGGGGAATTATCGAGCAGCCGAGCCGACGTCGTTTCAGACTGCCAAATCCTCAAGCCCTGGCAACGATTGCTGGATAGCAATGAATGGGCACCCTGTGAGTCTGAGCAGGAGGGGGATGGGTTTTTGGTCCAGCCGCCCTGATGTTCAATACGCACGGCCGATGCCAGTTCGGTCGACAGATGTTCAAACCTCTGATGACCAATATCGTGGCGTTTGTGATCTGGATCAGAGTCACGTCCACTCAAAACCGCAATAACCTGATCTGAGACAATCCTGAGACGCTGACGCGCCAGAAAGCAAGGGTGTAGTCATGATCAACTATGACGCCATAAGACGAACAAAGGTTGCTCAGGAACCATTCCAATTCTTTAGCACGCCTGGCGTGCTGAGCGCGGTGGATCTTGCTGCTATCAGAGCGGACTTCCCGGATATTCGCGAGCCGGGAATTTTCCCGCTTTCGGAGCTTTCCTATGGGGCAGCCTTTGCGCGTCTCATTGACGATATTACCGGTCCGGAACTTGAAGATGTCATGGCGGATCAATATGGCGTCGATCTCTCAGACAAGCCGTTGATGATCACCGTGCGAGGTCGGGCGCAGGAAAAGGATGGCCGCATCCATACAGATTCAAAAGTGAAGTTCGTGACCTGCCTGCTCTATCTGAATGATATTTGGGACGAGGGAGGAGGCAGGCTCCGGCTCCTGCATAAGTCCGATAACATTGATGACTATATCGCCGAAGTTCCTCCAAGTGGCGGCACTTTCGTCTCATTTCTGCGGTCCGAAAACTCCTGGCATGGCCACAAGCCTTATGCCGGCGAGAGGCGCTACGTGATGTTTAACTGGATGACATCTCAGGCTGCATTGGACCGTGAGCTTGGTCGTCATCGTTTCTCGGCAAAAGTGAAACAACTCAATCCATTTGCTTCGAGGCGTTGAGCAATGGGACAGGCAACACGGCGCGGACTGGAACCGGAGAGCGAAACTAACTCGGTGGCCTGGTCACTTCTTGACTGTCTTAGAAATTTAAATCACATATCCCGGCCGTTCGATCACTGGCTGCTGACGAATGCATTGCCTGAGGGGTTCTGCGAGGCCCTCACCTCTCTTCCATTCAAGCTGCCGCAAGACAATGTCTTCAATGGCAAACGTGAGACCAACAACAGTACGCGCATCTATTTCACCCCGGAAAATCAGGCAAAGTTTGTTGTCTGTCGGCGCGTGGTGGAAGGTTTCAAGGACGCTGGAGTGAAGAGCGCCATTGAGGAGGCGACGGGCACGGACTTGTCCAAAACGCGTTTGAGGATCGAATACTGTCAGGATGCAGGCGGTTTTTGGCTTGAGCCACATACGGACATCTTCGTGAAGAAGTTCACGATGCTGGTCTATCTGACCGATGATGTGAACCTTTCCAAAGCTGGAACGGATATTCATGAGGGACCACCGGATTTCAAATATGTGGGGTCTGCGCCGTATGGGAAGAACCTTGGCGTTATTTTCATTCCCGGAACGAATACGTGGCATGGCGTCGGCCACCACCCGTTCAAGGGTATTCGCAAGTCCATAATCATCAACTATGTGACCTCTGACTGGCAAGACACGTGGGAGCTTGCATAGCGACGGGAGCCAATGCGCAAGGGTCTATGATCTGTGGATCCCTTCGACTTGCCAGTTCGCCGAAGTGTGATGTGAGGGGCAAGGATTAGCCGTAGATGCCTGGTGGGGAGAACAGGAGGGTTTCTCATGAGCATTGCCAGTACTGAAGTTCAGGGGACATCAAACACTCTGAGGGATTCCGGAACGCTCGAGGAAAAAATTGCTGCACATATTGTGAAGGCGGTTGACTCAGCCGAGGCGGCACAGGAGCCATACTGCCACTATTACATCGAGAATGTTTTTCCATCGGACATCTATGGTCAGATAATTGACAACCTGCCAGCTCCGAGTTTCTACGCACCGCTAAATCTCAAGGAGTGGTCACGTGCCGATGGGGAAAGCACGAGGGACCGGTTGTTCCTGTCGAAAGAAGGACTTGCCGGATTGCCCGAGGAGATACGGGAATTTTGGCAATCCATCGCCGGGGTCCTTACCTCCGAGCAGCTAAAGCGGACTGTCTTCGCCAAACTCGCAAAAGACATCGCGTTGCGTTTTGGTTGTGCTGTAAATGAAGTGCCGAACATAAAAGCCTATCCCAGGGCGGTCCTGATGCGCGACACCGAGGGATATCGCATAAAGCCCCATCCCGATGGCACCAACCGGATCGTCACCATGTTGTATTACCTGCCGCGTGACGCGAGCCAGGAGGATCTGGGTACGTCCGTCTATAAACGCCAGCCCTGGACGAAACGTATTCTGGGTGAAGGCTTCAAAGAGGTCGAGCGGTTTCCGTTCCGGCCCAATAGCTCCTGCGCCTTCGTGGTCAACCGGCTGCCCAACAAGACAAGCTGGCATGGTCGGGAGTTGGTCGGTGCAGATGCCGGAGTCCGCAATCTCATTCTCTGTCAGTATCGCGTGAGCGATGATGAGCACAGCTACTAGATCGTTTGCTGTTGTCCGTCAGTGAGACCCGTTTCACTCATTGGGCCTGTTCTGCCACAAACTGGCAGGGAGGATGGCGTAACGCTATGGCCGCGTGGTACAGTAAGAGTTTGATCGGCTCGACCACAATCTGTCAGCGAAGGTCATGCCCCTGCCAAGATACGCCCTTTGCCATATTCTTCCATGCTGCTTATCGGTCGGTCCGGGAAGGCAAGTTGTTCCCGATCACGCCAGTCACGGACATAATTGATCTCCATAAGACGGCGTACGCCCTTGATTGGGCGCGGATCAAAACCATGCCATGTGTTAGCGCCAGGAATGAAAATCACGGCAGAGTTGAATTCCGCTGATGCCTGTCCGACCCACTTCTGATCGGCGTCATAAATGTCGGTTCCCCAACTCTCTGCTTCGGGACCGGTACATAGATAGATAACCATTGAGAACAGCTTCTCAGGAATATCGGTGTGCGGCTCCAACCATGCGCCATCGATATCCTGTATGTACTCAATGCGTAAAAAGCTGCTTTCACTATCGATGCCAATGGTTGATTCCAACTGCCGCGCTACTTCCGGCTGCTGCAAAGCTTCTGAAAGCACCGCGCAAGCCGGGAACTGGTCTCTGAGCGATGGCGTTATGAATGCGCGGTTCTTGTTATAGGTATCGCGTGTTCCGTCGGTCTTTCCGACAATCGGAGGAGCTATTGGCAGCGTCAGAATGCCCGTGCACATTTGTTCGGGCAGAATTTCGTGCAGTTTCCAGTGAAGGTAGGGGGTGTTTTCGCGATGCGCGTTACGCAAGGCATTACAGAAGTGTCTGCCGATTGTCGCAGGTAGTGGGAGGGGTGGATACGTCATGATTTTGCTCCAAGGTGGGCGACGAGCCGGTCACCCGAGATTGGATAAACGGCTCGCCGCTCGCCCGTGCAATTGGACCGTCTGGCTAAGTTTCAGAACGCTGAAAAAGGGGGATGCGTTCAAAACAACCGTCTCGGTGCCCATTGCAAGATTTTGCGGGAGATCGCGTTGGACTTTGCCAATGCGCTGATGCCATGGCGCCAGTTCTCACGCCGCACGTAACTCTCTGAATCCACATAACAAAGTTGCAGGCTCATGCGTTTCCCTTTCTGGGGCAGAAAGCCATGCCAGGAGTGCTCGCACACCCGAAACATCAGCATTTTGCCGTACTCAGGAGGGAATTCGAACGCGCAGTCCTCCCGGTCATCACTTCGCAGGACGCGGAACTTGCCTCGCTCATATGGCCACTCCTGGCTAAACCCAAGGATCACGGTTGCAATCTTGTGCTTGGAATCGGGATGCGCATAACCCTCGTTATACGCCCCGGTCGTATTGCCCATCATCACAATGACCGGCGGATAACCATCCAGGTCCATCTCCAACTTTTGCCCGACCAAACGCCGAAAGCGGTCGCTGTAGAGATCCGTCAGGATGTCGTCAAAGTGCTGACCGTAGTTGAGCTGCTTCATGGCATAGCTCCCGCGCCAGGGAATTTCCGGCGCTTCCGACAGCACTTTTCTCTTCATTGAGACAGGTAGTGCCTGATCCACGAAGGCAAAATCATAAGGGTCGCGATGTAACTCGCTGGACGCAATCGCATCTTCATCCAACATCAAGAATGGTGAGAGTGCTTGGGCCATTGATTCCTGTTCCTTCTCCTGATGGGCTTGCCTAAAATGCTGGCAGTGCCGGATCTTCGTTTGGCGCAACTGCCACTCCCTCAACTTCGACCAGCCATTCAGGGCGGCAAACGGCTCCTTCGACGACGAAAGCCGGCAGTTCAGGCAGATGAAAGTCGAGATACTGTTTGACGCGGGAATAGTCCGTGGGGTCGCGCAGGTAGACAATCAGGTATTTCATGTCATTGAGGTTCGCGTCGCCGTCCATGAGGAGCGCGTCGACATTGTCGAGCGCGCGGTCCAACTGACGAATGACATTTCCCTTGTGAACCACATCTCCGTTTCGGTCGATGCTGGCAGTGCCGGAAATGAAATAGTGCGAGCGGTCGGCATATGCGATGCGCGTACCCCGCTCAAAGGTGACGTTGTACTCTTCCGTGAGATTAAGGCGCTCGAAATCATTGAGATAAGACACCTGCTGCGGCTTGACGCCGACGACCGAGTAGGCGTCCATGGCAACAAGGTCGTGACGGTGCGCGCATGCGCCTTCGATTCCAGTGCTTGCGATATAATGGGAATTTCCATTCATCCCATTCCGGGCAAATAATTCGCGTCGGCTGTCGACCATGCCCTGGTAAAAGACATCTACGTCCTTGAGGTAAATCCAGGTGCGCACGCAATCGTCGCGCAGGGTTCCGCCCTGGTCCTTGAGGGTGCCAATCAGATCGCCAAACACCTGGCGTGTCTGGTCTTCGGCTGTGTGTGTCCCGGTGTCGTCACTGGCGCACAATCGCGTGCTCCAAAGGTGCCGCAGGCCATTTTTCTCAACGACAACATGCTTCCGGGACAATCGGTTTTTCTCTACCGGCGCAGCGCATTCGAGATGATAGGCAAGCATCGAGATTTTCGAATTCGGCAGAGGTGGTTGCTGAACAATTGATACCGCCACGGGGCTGTCGGGTGTTTCGGCAACGAGAGCCGTTCCCGTCAAAAGCGGTGCCTGATTCATCGCATCACTGACGAATATCCGTCGGAAGATTGCCGTCTCCGGTTTCAGTCCCAGAGATTGCACCTTCTCGTTGTAATTCGCTTCGACATAGGAAATCTGTTCTTCGAGACTGGCATCCGGTGGTGCGGTTACGGAGATGAAATATTCTGTACCGCTCTTCGCTCCAGAATAGCTGCTGTGCGCAGTTTCATTCACTCTCGCCATTTTTGAAAAACTCCTGGGGTTGCCTCTTCAGCGCTATTGCATGAGGCGGCCTTTCTAACCCCCAGCATTTTCCCAGTTCGTGATCTGGATCACATTTCGCCGTCGAAAGGCTGTCATGTTCCCTCCACCGCGACGCTGCTTGAGAGGCTCTGGGACGACAACTTTTTTTTGAGAGCCAGTAGAAAAACGCGGAACCGAAAACTCGGTGAAAGGATGTGAGCAGATGACACAGACGTTCGAAACAATTGCCGAAATCATCGCGGACATCAGTGAGATACCCGTCGATGAAATCGATGAGAAAAGTCATGCCATCAATGATCTGTCGATAGACAGTCTCGATTTTCTCGACATCGTTTTCGCGATCGACAAGACGTTCGGAATCAAGGTTCCCCTCGAAACCTGGACAAAAGAAATCAATGAGAACCAGGCACCGTCCGAAGACTATTTCGTAATGGGAAATCTCTGCGCGCGAATCGAAGAGCTGGTTGCGGCAAAGGCCGCTGCCTGACCGAAGGGGCATTCTGTGAAGCTTGAATACTTTGACATGATCGATGAGGTGATCGGGGTGAATACCGTCGGCGCCTCCATTGTCGCGCGGTCTGTTGTGCCCGATGAGAGCCCGGTATTCAAAGGGCATTTTCCCGGTTATGCGCTGATGCCCGGCGTCCTGCTCATTGAGGCAATGGCGCAGGCCTCCGGTTTCTTGATCATGACTCTGAATGACTTCAAAGAGTTGCCACTGCTGGTTGGTGTTGACGGCGCGAAACTGCGGATGCCGGTAAGGCCACGTTCCGAACTCATCATCGAATCATCGGTTGAGCATGACGGGTCCGGCTTTGCGGTAATGGGAGCGCAAATCCGGCACGATGGGGCGCAGGCCTGCAAAGCCTCTCTTAAAATGAAGACGATGCCGTTTCCGTCGGAACAGCTGCGCCTGCACATTCTTGCCAGCGCAGATGCCGCCGGGATTTTTGCCCTGGAGGATTGATATGGCGCATCAGACAGATGAAGAGATCTGGATCACCGGGATAGGGTTGGTCAGTTCGCTGGGCGAGGGACCCGAGGACCACTGGTGCCGCATGGGAAATGGTGGCAACTGTGAGCCGGTAGTGGATAGCGAGACATTTGCTCCATATGCGGTCCACCCCCTCGCCGATGTAGATCACTCGACTCAGATCCCCAAACGCGGTGATCTGAGGCAGATGGGTCCCTGGCAGCGGCTGGGCACCCATACGGCCGGGCTGGCGCTGAGTGATGCCGGGATCGCTGGTGACCCTGCCTGTCTGGACAAGATTGATATGATCATCGCCGCGGACGGCGGTGAGCGAGACAAAGACGTAGATTCGGCGGTTCTGGAAAAAATCGGCAGGCGGAATGACCCGGAAGCTTTTCTGAACGAAACGCTTTCCACTCAACTACGACCGACGCTCTTTCTCACCCAGCTTCCCAACCTCATGGCCGGCAATATCTCGATCGTTCACAAGGTATGCGGTTCGTCCCGGACATTCATGGGAGAGGAAATGGCGGGTGTCTCGGCTGCCCAGGTCGCACTCAAGAAAATGCGGCACGGGCAATCGGAACTTTGCCTGATCGGCGGTGCGTACAATGCCGAACGGGACGACATGCAGTTTGTGTTCGAGCTCGGTCATTATTTGTGGCCGGGTGAATTCGAGCCTCTATGGGAGCGCCAGAAAAAAGGCGGTGGCATTGTAACTGGCAGCGTTGGGGCGTTTCTCGTTCTGGAATCCCGGTCTCACGCGACGGCGCGCGGTGCTCGAGCTTATGCGCGTTTGAGTGAAGTTTTGGCGGACCGCTGCAACAGAGCCCCTGGCGCGGCCGCGGAAAATGCCCGCAGACAAATCGATGAACTCGACTCGAGCCTGGAAGCCGGCCCTCTTGCGGTTCTGTCGGGAGCATGCGGTGCCGAGCCGATAACCAGTGAAGAGCGCGCATTCCTGGAGAGCCTCTCTAACAGGGGGCTCGACGTCTCGATACGCGCGATCGGTTCCATGCTTGGCCACAGCGTAGAAGCCCAGTTTCTTTCGGGGCTCGCTCTCGCGGCAATTGCCATATCGAAGAAGCAGCTCTTTGGTCCGGTTGCCGGATCGGACGCTGAAAAACCCTATGACGGTGAGACGGATCGCATTCTGGTTACCAGCTGGGGGCATTGGCGCGGCGAGGGCATGGCGCTGGTCGAGGCCGCTCACTAGCCGTTGGCAGGAAAGGAAACACGTCTTGGTCGGACATGTACGCGATACAAAAGGACGCTCTGTCGTTGTTGTCACCGGCATCGGCATCGTGACGTCGCTTGGCCACACAATGGCGGACAATTGGGTAGCGCTGACTGCTGGTGCGTCGGGAATCCGCGAAATCACGCGTTTTGCCACCGATGGACTGAGTACAAAGATTGCTGGAACCGTCGATGATTTCGAGATCGAGCCGCTATCGGCGCCGGGATTGGCGAAAGCTTTCGCCACGGCATCCATAACGGAGGCAATCTCGCAATCGGGTCTGGGATCCCGATCCTCGTTTCCTGGTCCGTTGTTCGTTGCCACACCTCCCGCCGAGGTGGAATGGCCGGTGCGCCGGCAGGTCTATGAAAGTGCCAGAAATGGCTCTCCAGTGTCGGATGCCCGGCTGAAACAGGCGGCGCGCGAGGGTGCCTACCGGGATATGCATGCTCTTTTCCTTTTTGGGCAGGTCGGCGAGTATCTGGCCGACAGATTCGGAACCCTGGGACAACCGATATCACTGTCGACGGCGTGCGCATCCGGCGGCACTGCCATTCAGCTCGGAGTGGAGGCTATCAGGCGTGGCGAGACCGATGCTGCGCTGTGTGTGGGAACAGACGGCTCGGTTCATCCTGAATCACTCATCAGGTTTTCGCTCCTTTCGGCCCTGTCGACCCGAAACGAACCGCCGGAAGAAGCCGCGAGGCCGTTTGCGAAGGATCGCGATGGCTTTGTCATGGCAGAGGGTTCCGCGGCACTGATCCTCGAATCCTACGATGCCGCCAAAGCGCGCGGCGCAAAGATCCTGGGCGTTGTGCGCGGCTGCGGTGAACGCGCCGACGACTTCCACAGAACACGGTCCAAGCCGGATGGCACACCGATTATTGGCGCAATTCGCAATGCGCTCGACGATGCAGATGTGACACCCTGTCAAATCAACTACATCAATGCCCACGGGACCAGCACGCCGGAAAACGACAGGATGGAGTATTTCTCGCTCGCCAATGTATTCGGTGAGCATCTTGCCGATACGCCCATCAGCTCCAACAAATCGATTGTCGGCCACACCCTTACCGCGGCAGGAGCGATTGAGGCCGCATTCTCGCTCAAGACCATCGAGACGGGGACGATACCGCCGACTATCAACTACGACATCCCGGACCCTGAAATGCCGCTGGACGTGGTACCCAATGAAAAGCGGGACGCGCAAGTCGATATGGTTCTGTCCAATTCTTTCGGGTTCGGCGGCCAGAATGTCTGCCTTGTCCTGTCAGCAGAGCCGGCCTAGTCGCCTGGGATATGCGCCAATGACGAAAAAAGACGTTCCCATGCATGTGGCGGTAACTGGCGGCGGCCGGGGCATCGGCAGAGAAATCGTGCGCGCCCTGGCTGAGGACGGGTACAGCGTTACTTTCACCTACCGGGAGTCTGCAACGCAATCGAAGGATCTGCTTGGCGAATTGCAAACGAGCTGGCCAGACCAGGAGTTTCAGGCATGCCGGGTCGATCTCGCCAAGCGTTCCGAGGTCGATACGTTTACCGATCGCTTGTCTGAAAGTGATGATCTCTATGGCCTCATACACAATGCTGGTCTGACCTATGACGCTCTTGCCGCCGTGGTGGACCAGGACCAGGCAGAGAAAATCATGCAGGTCAATTTCTGGTCGTTGACGCGGCTGGTAACGGGGGTGGTGCGCCCGATGGTTCGTGGCCGTGCAGGTCGTATCATCGGCATCGGATCCATCGCGGCGTTGCATACGACGCCCGGGAACGCCGTTTACGCGGCAACCAAGGGAGCCATGCTCAGCTATCTGCGTACGCTCGCGGTGGAACTGGCCCGCAAGGGTGTAACGGCAAACTTCATCGCCCCGGGTTATGTGGACACAGACATGGTGGCTGCATATTCCGCTTATCGCGACCGGATGGAGAAGCAGATTCCTGCCGGCCGTTTTGCCAATGCCTGTGAGGTCGCCGCCCTGGTTCGGCATCTGATTTCGCCTGCAGCTGGATACATAAACGGCAGCGTTCTGCCAATCGATGGAGGCATGAATGCCGGTATCGCACTCCGTGACTGAAACTCTTGTAAAAAAAGAGGCAACACATCGAACAATGGAAACCATGCGCGCCATTCAACTCACCTCGGACAGGGAGTTGGCGCTCGTCGAAATCGACATCCCACCACCACCGCGTGACGACGAGGTCCAAATTCGGATCGAAGCTGTTGCCTTGAACCATATCGATGTGTGGGGTTGGCGCGGCATGGCGTTTGCGCGTCGCGAATTGCCGGTCATTATCGGTGCCGAGGCGGCAGGCCGAATCGTTGCCAGGGGCTCTGGTATCAAGGATCTTGATGAGGGCCAGAGGGTTGCGCTTTATGGTGCTCGCACTTGCAATACCTGCGCGGCATGCCGCTCAGGTCGCGACAATCTTTGTGAAGATGTAGGCGGCATCCACGGCTTTCACCTGGATGGGTTTGCGCGAGAATTGGTGAACATGCCTGCGCGTCTGGTCGTTCCCGCATCCGATGGTATCGATGCGATCGCCGCCGCATGCGCACCCGTTACCTTCGGAACGGTCGAGCACATGCTGTTCGACAACGCGAAGCTGGAAGCTGGCGAGACCATCCTCATCCAGGCCGGCGGCAGCGGCATCGGATCCGCGGCAATTCAGATGGCAAAGGCAGCCGGTGCCACAGTCATCACAACAGTTGGTAGTGATGAAAAGGCGCGCAGGGCACTGGAGCTCGGTGCGGATCACGCGATCAACTACCGTACGGAGCGGTTCGAAGGAAAAGTCAGAAAGTTGACGAAAAAGCGCGGCGTTGATGTCGTGTTCGAGCATGTTGGTGCGGACACGTGGGCTGGAAGCATGTTCAGCCTGCGTAAGGGCGGAAGGCTTGTAACCTGCGGTTCCACCACGGGGCTCACGGCCGAGATCAATTTGTTCCAGCTATTTCAGCAGCAACTTCGGATACTGGGAAGTTTTGGGTGTTCGATGCGCAATATGCGTGACGTCTTGAGCAAGCTGGCCAAAGGCACCGTGCGCCCGGTGATAGACTCGGTAATCCCGATGGAGGAAATCGGGACAGGCCTTCGGCGTCTGGAGAACCGGGATGTATTCGGCAAGCTCATGGTGACACTCTAGAACATCGAAGACGGGCGCTGTGCAATGGCGAACATACCCGACACATACCAGGTCTCTTTCTGCGGTTTGGTCACCGAAACACATGCTGCCTCGAAACATGTGGACTAGCTGATGCGACGCGGCAACAGACACACGGTTTCCCTGATCGCAGACTGGTCGCTTGCGGCAACTGCCGCGACTGTCTTGAGAGTGCTTCGGCTGTTCCCTCATGAGGTAAGCATCGATCTGGCCGGGCGGGCGTTGCGCCGTGCAACTATCCTCTTGCCCAGATATCGCACGGCAATGAAGAACCTGGAACGTGCTTTCCCGAACAAAACAAAGGCGGAGCGACAGGAAATCTTGCAAGGAAGCTGGGACAATCTGGCCAGAACCGGACTGGAATATGCATATCTCGATCAGGTCTTCAGCTATGACCCCAACGATCTGGAAGCGGGCAATATCGAGGTGAAGGGCGAGGAGAATTTCATCCGGCTCCGCGATCAAAGCAAGCCTGCAATCATATTCACCGGCCACCTGGCAAATTGGGAACTCCTCTCCATCTGTGCGGCCAAAAACGGCCTCGATGTGACGTCAATGTTTCGTACGCCCAACAACCAGTTCTTCGCAGACTCTCTGATCAAGGCGCGCTCGAAGCTCATGGGCCCCGTGGTCCCTTCGGGTAGCGGTTCGCTGTTTCAACTCACGGCCACCCTGGAACGCGGTGGCCGTGTCGGATTGCTTGCCGACCAGCGATACAAGGGCGGCCTGCTGGTCCCGTTTTTTGGCCACTATGCGGAAACGAACCCGCTTATCGCCAAGCTGGCGCGGCAATATGATTGCAGCGTGTATGGCGCGCGGGCAATACGGTTACCCAACCACCGTTTCCGTCTGGAAATTACCGATCCGCTTGATCTGCCCAGAAGTGCGGAAGGGGATATCGATATTGCAAAGACGACTGCACTGATCCAGGGCGTGGTTGAGTCGTGGATACGCGAATATCCAGAACAATGGATATGGTTTCATCGGCGATGGCGCCTGGGGAAAAAGACCAGATTTGCTGACTTGGACCAGAGAACGAAAGATGTCCACCCTGCCCGCTCTCACTAACTTCTCGGGTCTCCACACCTGCGAGAGGACCGGGCAGCGGTGCCTGTCGTTGACCGTTTCGAGATCGGCATCGCGCTGATCACCGTAATGGCGAGTGTTCCGATTGCGGAACCCAGACAGACGGAATGCTCTTGTGAAATAGTCTTCGGCGTCCGGGCGAAAAATGTCCACATCCAGGGTCTCAAATCCATCTGTTGAACGGCGTGCAGACCTCGATGCTCTGCGCGTTGGCGCGATATACCTGCTATTTCTTTTCCACGTTGCCAAAATTTACGATCCCCGGCCATTTCAACACTACTGGAGCCCGGATCTGATACCCGGCTTGGATGAAATCACCGGGGTTTTCGTCATCTGGCGTATGCCGTTGCTTTTCCTGATAGCCGGCTGGTCGGCGGTCCTGTCGTTTCGCTCACGCGGACTTGCGGTATTCTTGCGCGAGCGTGTCAGGCGAATTGCACTGCCACTCTTCTTTGGCGCAGTGTTTCTGTGCCCTTTGATCAAATATATCGAGCTACGCAGCGGCGTTTACATGGGCCTTCGCGGGCGTGGCGCGACTGCAGCACTGCAGGAAGCCCATGGCTCACTTCAAGCCTACGCGTTGCCGATCATCGAACCCTACGCTGCGTCGTTCTATTCGTTCTTGCCCAAATTCTACACATCGTTGAGTTTCTTTACCTGGTCCCATCTCTGGTTTCTGGTGTACCTCCTAGTCTTTACGTCGATCGCAGCACCCCTTCTGGCCAGGATTGCCGACGCCCCCGCGAAGCCGGCAAGATATCCGCTACTTTGGCTTTGTTTTCCGGCTTTTTTTCTGGCAGTCAGCGAAGCGGTTCTTCGGCCACATTGGCCCAACAACCTGACCCTTATCAATGACTGGGCCAATATGGCGCGGTATTCGCTATACTTCTTGATAGGCATCGTCTGGGCACGACATGGTGTGCTCGGCAAACTCATGCGGGAGTTATGGCCGTATGCACTGACGGCAGCGGTTTTGCTATTTACAACGCACAAGTTACTGGCTGGTGGCCTGGCGTCGCATGCGACTGTCCAGCGGCTTGTCGTATATGGCCTCCCTGCAGCCGCCGGCTGGTTTTTTATCCTGTTCCTGCTTGGTATCACGGCAAGGTTCATGGAACGGGGCAGTCCGCTTCTTGCAACACTTTCGGGAACGGTTCTGCCGGTCTACATCCTCCACCAACCCATAATCATAGTCACAGCATATTTCCTGGATGATCTCGCATTGCACGTGAGTGCGAGACTGGTCCTTATATTTTGCATGTCGTTGATTGTTACGCTGGCAATTGTTCGCGGCCCCGCGCAACGGTTCGCCATTCTCCGTGCGGGGTTCGGACTTGGGGCATCCGCCGCGGCATCTTGGGGCGCTGCAGTGTCCGCAGCGCTGTTTGTTGCCATGGTTCTCCTCATCTCCAGCGGTAACAGTTAGGTTCCGTTGATGGTGTGGAAGTTCGCGAAATATTGCGTCTGATCCAAACATAGCTAGCGCTGCTGACCAAGGCATGGCCGGCGTGCTGTCGTCCTTCATCGACGACCGCGACAATGCCAAGCAGCTGCTCTCAGCCCATGGGCGAAAGATACTTCTGCTGAACCTGAGTGCACGCTGGCTCAAATTGGCCAACCATTCTTGAGATTGGGAACGTCTTGGCTGGAATTGGTTGCGTGGGCAGGATTTGGTCAAGCACCTACCAGTCAGACGATCACGATGGCTATATGAGAATTGGTTGCGGGAGGCGCGCAACTGTTGACATCCGCAAGCCTATTCGAAAATACGGCACGACAATCCAATTCAACCCAAATATGTCCGGAATCTGGTCGTGAGCGGACACGCTCCGCTCCACCCGCAAAAGTCCGCTAAGTAGCCAGGAGCGGACGTCGGCGCGTCATCAAACAACACCACACGGGTAAGGGTTGCGAAGTTGAAGTCAAGCACCTCGAACTTTCGGAGCCGTGGTGACAAAGTCCATGCGACGTCACATCACTGTGCGGTCCAACCACCATCGACGGGGATCGCCGTGCCCGTAATGTTGTGGCCCCGCGGATGGCAGAGCCAGGCCGCCAGCATTCCGATCTCGGCTGGATCAGAGGTGCGCAAGCTGGGCTGTTTTTCAGCCAACAGGCTCGCGATGCCCGCTTCGCGATCACCGCCCTGTTCGGTTGCACGTGCCGCGACCTGCGGTTCGATAATGGCCGTTTCGGTCCATCCAGGGCAGATGCAATTCACCGTCACGCCACCCGTTGCGCGCGACCCGATTGCCGCATATTCCAGCGCTGCCACCTTGCTCATGCCCACAAGTCCGAACTTGGCCGCCACGTAAGGTGCCTTGTTTGCCGACGCGACGAGCCCGTGGACCGAGGCGATGTTGATGACGCGGCCATATCCGCGCGTCGACATTGCGGGCAAGGCCCGGCGCATGGTGTGGAAGGCGGCTGAGAGGTTGACCGCAATGATCCAATCCCAAATCTCCACCGTTAAGTCGGCTAGGCTGGCCGTCTGCTGGATCCCGGCGTTGTTCACAAGGATATCAGGGCCACCCCACTCACCGAGGGCATCCATCATGGCCTCGATGGCTGCCGGATCTCGCAAATCAGCGTCGAAGAACTGTGTTTCCGGGGCGCCTGCCGTTTTGATCTCTTGCTCGGCCCTAATAACCTGTTCGGCATCGGCAAGCCCATGAACCCCGATCCGCGCTCCCGCGCCGGCCAGGGCCTTAGCAACGGCCAAGCCGATACCCTGCACTGATCCGGTCACAAGCGCGGTCTTACCTTCCAGATACCGATCCATCGCTCTTCCTTTCCAATTGTTCCCTGAGTTGCGTTTTCAGAACCTTGCCGTAATTGTTCTTGGGCAACTCTTCGACGAGGACATAGTCCTTCGGTCTCTTGAACCGCGCTATTTGCTCAAGGCAATAGGCGTCGAGTGTCTCAGGGGCAACAGCCTTCCCCGCCTGAAGGACAATGAAGGCCACGACTTCTTCCCCCCAGTCGGCGTGCTTACGCCCCACCACGGCAACCTCGCGGACCGCGGGGTGCGTCAGTAACGCCTCTTCTACCTCACGCGGATAGATGTTCGTGCCGCCGGAGATGATTACGTCCTTCGAACGGTCGTGCAGCGTCACGAAGCCGTCCTGGTCCATCGCGCCCATGTCACCGGTCCACAGCCAGCCGTCACGGATCGTCTTTGCGGTCGCATCCTGGTTCCGCCAGTACCCCGGCATGACGGCAGACCCCTGAACCAGGATCTCGCCAACCTCGCCCGGAGGCAGCGCACGGCCCTCCGCATCGGCCACCTGTACGCGGACGCAGCTCTGCGCGGTCCCGACCGAGGCGAGGCGGTCACGCCAGCGCGGATGGCCGCGGTCCGCTACCAGATCGCGTGAAAGCGCGGTGATAGTCATCGGACTTTCCCCCTGTCCGTAGATCTGCACGAAACGGGCTCCCATAACCTCCACCGCCTCGATGATGTCGGCGAGATACATTGGGCCGCCGCCATAGACGATTGTCTTGATACCATCGCCCGAGGCCTTTTCCGCCTTTGCCCGGTCAACAAGACGCCGCACCATTGTCGGGGCGGCAAACATCGAGACACATCCGACCCTTGGCGCAAGCGTAAAGATTTCATCGGGATCAAATCCACCCGAGACCGGCACAACATGACGGGCACCGCGGAGGACATGCATGAAGTTGTAAAGCCCGGCGCCATGCGACATGGGCGCGGCGTAAAGAATGGCATCTTCCGTGCCGACTTCGTCCACGTCTACGAAGTAACTGAAGGTCATCGCCTGGAGGTTCGCCGATGACATCATCACGCCCTTGGGCTTTCCCGTCGTGCCGGACGTGTAGAAGAGCCAGATCATATCCTCATTGCCAAGCGGTACCGGGGCTGACAATGGCGCAGTTCCGTATAGCTCGGCAAAATTCGCTTGATCCACGGGGATGATCTTGCGAAGGCACTTGGGGGTGACGCTTCTGAGCGACGCTCCAACATCCTCTGAGACAAAGGTAACCGCCGCGCCCGCGTCTTCTATGATCCACGCCGCTTCCCTTGCATGAAGCTTGGCGTTGATTGGCACCACTGCTGCACCTGCAAACCAGGCGCCATAGAGGACCTCAAGATACTCCGTCCTGTTGGTCATGAAGATTGCAACACGGTCGCCTCGCTTGACGCCGTATTTTGCGGCCAACGCGCCGCCAACCGCGGCGGCATTCGACGCGAAGGTGGCATAGTCCGCCACAATCTTCTCACCCCGCAGGAGCGCTGACGCCTGCGGCATCCGTCGTGCCGTACGGATCAGCCATTCTGCCGGATTCATGCACGCCTCCCGGCATTCTCGAGGGTCGAACAATCGTTGGCCGCACCCAACCCCCATTAAGCAGACCCGATTGATTAGTCGAGTTGGAATGTTAGTTCATGGCCGGTCTGTGGTCCATTGGAAGAACTGTTCCGGTCCGTTTCCGTTTTGGGTCAATGGCAGAGGCCATGGAGATAGTCGGCTCTGATCTTTTCAAAATAGAAGGTTCAGGGGATGGCATCGTGTTTCTATCGCCGTTCGGAATCGAGAGCGGTTCCGGCGTCAATTTGATGGCCATCGCAAGGACGGTCGGACACGCAAAAGGGTTGGCGCAGCACGCAACCCAGAAGCTTACTGGCCCGGCTGTTTGAGGCCTGTTGCTCAGCGGGATTTTCATGAGTGCCTCCGAACAACAGACTACTACCCGATTGTATCGTCTCGATGAGGCTTAAACGCCGAACGGATAGGTTTCCGGTACGCCCTTGATTTGCCCGGCGGGGAGCGGCGTGATGGCACTTGTCCGATCAATCCAAATATACTCATTGAACTGGCGCGGCAACTCAGCCTCGAAATAGTGGCTGGCAAGCTCCGTTTCAGGGCGGTAGATGACGCCGATGGCCCGTTCCAGCCTTGGTTTCGAAAGCTCGGTTGTGACATCCAGCTCATGACCTGCCCTGAGCGGCAGTATGAGGCCCGGCTTGTTGGTTAAATGGAACAGCCGTTCATAGCTTTGCGGATGAGACGGCTGCACCGCTTTGACTTCCATGGGCCCGTCCCAGGTGGATGCCGCGGCCACGGTGCCATGGTCAGTCCCGAAGCCAATGCGATACGACTGGTCCCCGAAACCCTTGCGGCAGAGCTCACCGATATTGTGCTCGCCGCGCGCTGACATCTCTGTCGCCGAGGCGTCTCCAATATGTGAATTATGTGCCCAGACGACCGCTCTGGACCCTTCACCGTGAAACCTCATGACATTCATTAAGGTCTCGAACATGTGTCCGTCGCGCAGGTTCCAGGATGCCCGCGAGCCATAGTACATGACCCGGTAATAACGTTCCGCATTGGCGACAAGCTGCGCATTTTGCGTTGCATCGAGAAAACGCTCACCGTCATGATGGGCGTATTCCGCGTGCTTGGTATAGAGTTCGACAAGCATTTTCGTCACATGCGGCTCACAGTCATGATAGGCGCCAGTAAGTGCCGCGTGGCCGTATGCAGCGGGATCTGACTCCCACGGACTCAGACAGCCATAGCGATATCGTGCGACTGCAGCCAGTTCGGGATCGACATCTTCCAAATATTCGATGATCTCGCGGACAGAACTGTAAAGGCTATAAAGATCAAGGCCATAAAATCCGGTGCGAAAGTCGAACGGTTTCGACTTGTTGTGTTCGTGTAACCAGTCAACGAAGTCACGCACCTCTTCATTGCGCCACATCCATATCGGAAAGCGCGCAAACGCCTCCCACTCAGAGGGGGAAACATCGCGGTGACGTACATAATTGTCGATGCGCGCCGCGTCGGGCCAATCGGCTTCCGCGGCAACAATGGTGAATCCTTTTTCTTCAATCAGCCGTTGCGTGATGCGGGCACGCATCCGGTAGAATTCCGATGTTCCGTGGCTCGCCTCACCAATGAGAACGATCCGGGCGTCACCGATGCGTTCCAGGAGAGGACCAATTTCGGCGTCTTCGAGGTCTTCAAACGCCTCTCCATGGCGCGATAGCAGGCCGGGCAGCCCCTCACTGGCCCTCGGTCTGGCTTGGATCAGTCGTGGGCGGGTTGTTTCAGGGGCAGGTTCCTTTAATTCCCAGCCCTCCTCGCCGATGAGGGGAACAAAACGTACATCCGCGAGATCTTCGCGGTCGAATTGGCCACCTTCCCTGCGGGTGATGCGAATGAGCTCCTGGCTGCGGGAATTGCTGCCGACAGGCACGACCATACGTCCGCCAACTGCCAGCTGGCTTTTCAGACTTTCAGGAACGACCGGCCCACCTGCCGAAACCAGTATGGCGTCGAAGGGTGCATGTTCGTCCCAGCCCCTGGTTCCATCCGCATGCAGGACATGAACATTTCTATACCCCTCGTCCATCAGATGCGACGCCGCTTGTTCGGCCAGCTGACCGATGCGTTCGATGGCGTAGACTTCACCAGCGATCTCGGCCAGAACAGCCGCGGCATAGCCCGACCCCGCACCAATTTCGAGGACTTTCTCTCCACCCTGGAGTGCCAAAGCTTCGACCATGAAGGCGACGATGTAGGGCTGGGAAATGGTCTGACCTTCCGCGATCGGCAAGGGTATGTCGGTGTAGGCGTGTTCACGCACGTCTTGCGGAACAAATGCTTCACGAGGGACTTTGCGCATTGCCTCCAGCACGCGTTCATCACGCACACCACGCGCGTGAATGTGCTCTGACACCATCTGCTCACGCAGCTTTGCGAAGTCACTCATGGCAACGACCTTTCCGTTTGTCCTCACTGGCCGAGCAGGCTGTGGCTCGCGGACCGCACCTGTGTGCGCCGATATTCAACTGACAATCATGAGGATTGGGCGATCATTTGCCTTGTTCTGAGTCAAACGGGGCTTTGCCGCACCCATTATATTGACAACGCCGTTCCTCAGCAGAGGTGCCGAAGAGGGCGTGGATCAGGAGGAAATCACCCATGCAGGCGCTGGAGTATAACTGGGCAGTCAGCGAGATCATGGAGCGGTTTGCGAGCAAGACCGGTTTGTCGTCATCACGTCACTTGCCGCAACGGTATCTTTGGACCGACGCATTTGCGGTGTGCAATTTCCTTGGGTTGTATCGTCTCACGGGTCATGGAAAATACTGCCAGCTCGCGCTGGATCTTGTCGATCAGGTTCACGAGACGCTCGGCAAACACCGGGAAGATGACAAGCGGATCGGCTGGATCAGCGGTCTTGAGGAGGCCGAGGGCCGCCAGCAACCGGTGATCGGAGGCTTGCGGATTGGCAAGGAACTGGGTGAACGCGAACGGGACCAAGCCTATGACGAGCGTTTGGAATGGGACCGTGACGGCCAGTATTACCACTATCTGACTAAGTGGATGCACGCCCTTCATCAGGTCAGCGCATTGACCGATGATCCAATTCATAATCTCCGAGCCTGCGAGCTTGCCAGAACTGCGCATCGCGCGTTTGTTCATCGCCTGTCCTCAGAAGCGCCGAAGCGCATGTATTGGAAGATGAGCATTGATCTCACTTATCCACTCATACCCTCAATGGGCGACCACGATCCGCTCGATGGCTTTGTGACCTATCATGAGCTCAATCGCCTGTCGGCTCGCCAATCCAGTGCCGCGGCACCATTCGATCTGGTCGACGAGATTGCCGATCTGGCGGACATGTGCCGGCGGACAAACTGGACAACAGATGATCCACTCGGAATTGGTGGTTTGTTGTTCGATGCCTACAGGATTTTGCAAATGAAAACAGATCAGGACGGGCTTGACGATCACGGTTTGCTACCGGCGCTGCTTGAATCATCATGTGCGGGACTGGAGATATTTCCTGCTCGAAACAGCCTTGAATCCCGGGCAGACACCCGCCTTGCATTTCGTGAGCTGGGACTGGTCATCGGATTGCGTGCAGTTGCGAAGATGAATGTCTTGCTGGACGGTAATACGCATCTTGAAGCGCATGACACGATAATGCGTTGTCTGGAAAGACTGATGGCCAATATTCCTGTGGGAGAGGCTATAAAAACCTTTTGGTTGGACCCTGCCAACAGACAGTCCGCAAGCTGGCAGGCCCATGAAAATATCAACATTGTGATGCTTGCGACCAGCCTGGAGCCGGATGGATTTTTGACATTGTGAACATCGCGGCATCCTCAAACAACCAAATCCACAACAATGAAGCGGCAATACCGGAGAACCATTATGACTTCCCAGAAATCGAGATCGCGCCACACTCGCGTCTATCCCTATTCGGTCGAGCTTCGATACTTCGAGGAGATCAACGGAACCGTCTACGAGCGCATCCACCGCGTCGATCACATCAGCCCGAAGCGCAAGATAAAGCATAGTTGCAGCCGCGTGGCGCTGCAGGGCGTGGCGTGATGGCAAATACACAGCGCTCGGCGTTGTCAACTTAACGTTATGCAAGTGCAGAGGAACTGTCGTGATCCCATTCGGGCGGCTGCCACTACACGCCGTTCTCACACGGCCCACCAGGTCCAATCAGGGTCAGGAGTTGCCTCAATACATTGGGACGATTCATGTCCGCTAGGTGCCAAACACAGAGATTGGTCACTCTTGTCGCAGTCCATCCATACTCCCTGAGGATGGAACACGGCCATCTCGGTGCGTTTACAATTTCAGGTCTTTCTGCACGCCGGCGGTGGCGGATGGGACAGGCCACTCCTACTCGCTCGCGGGCAGAGAGCTGATAAACGCGATGATTGCGTCGATTTCCTCGCCCGAGAAGTTGAACTTCGGCATGTCCCGATGCGGGTAGGCAAGGCCGCGTGAGATTGGGTCGCGCAGCATTAGCATCGGATAGAGATTGCCAATGGTTCGAAATGGTGGCGCCTTCGGATTGGGGCTCGCCTCCTTCGCGCTGACTGCATGGCACGGCGAGCAGTTGACTTCGACCCGAGAACGCCCTTCATCGACGATATGATCGCTTTCTGCCGTAACGACAGGATTGACACCGACTCTCCTCAATCCTGCAGCAGCTAAGGACAGCGCAGGATCGAAGGACAGCGCCATCGTGAAATCCGCCCGGGCCTGGTCAAGCTTTCCAAGTCCTTCGTGAAGGTGCCCGCGATTGGCGAAGGCTAGGGCGTAGCGGTCATTCAGTTTTATAGCGACACTGTAATCAGCGAGCGCGTTGGCCGGGTCGCCCTTCTTGCTCCAGGCCAAGCCACGGTTGTTGAATGCGACGGCATTGTTTGGTTCGATTTCGATGGCACGGCTGAAGTCGGCGATGGCGCCTTCAAAGTCGCCGTTGATCAGGCGTAGATAGCCGCGTGACACATAGGCAGGCCAATAACGCGGTCCATGCTGAATGGCCATATCATAGTCGGCCTTGGCCCGGTCCCGGTTGCCGAGGGATAGCTCGGCCCGACCGCGCTCGTAAAAGGCCAGCGCGTAACCGGGCTTCAGGCGGATCGCTTCTGAGAAATCCACGATCGCTTCGGGGGACTTTCCCGTTTCTAGATAGGCGCTGCCGCGCCGCCGGTAGAGCACGCCCAACTCGTTGCCGGTCCGGCTTTTCTTGTCTACGCTAGCTTGCGTGATCAGCTCAGAGCAGGCCGTTATTCTCAGGTTCGGGTCCCTAGCCTGGGCGCATTCGGTGACGGAATAGGCAAATGCGGCATGGGCGCAAATCAAGGCCAGCAGACAAGCAGTTCCGATCGGCCGGAACACATCAATATTTCTGCGCAACGATCGGACCATTCGCCTCAATCCTTCAGGCTCACAATATATGCAGCGACATCATTCATGTCGTTTGGCTTCACCACGATATTGGGCATGCTCAGGTGGGTGGTCTGACGCCATACCGAGATTGCAAGTTCGTTCATGCCCGGCGAGTTGGCAACAGTCCCGAAGGCCGTTGCTTTTGCGATTTTCGATGCGGTGTCATTCGGCAACACTGCATGGCATTCCGAGCAGGTTACCTCTGCGTATTTCTGCCCAGCGGTGGGATTGCCCAACTCCTGACCGTTCACCTCTGCAGGTTCCGAAATAAGCATCAGGAACAAAATGACCGGACCGACGTTTCGCATAATCATCGCCACCCGCCTTTTGTTTTGAGACGTCTTTAGCTGGCAAACCACAGCTCACCGATTGCAATTAAACCTGTGACTGAAAAGGTCAATCGATTTCAGAGGAACCCTTTCTGAGCCCCCGGATGTAATTGATCAGATTCTGGATGTCGCTTTCAGACAATATGAGCGCCCTCATGGGAAAATGTGGCTGACGCAAGAACGCGTGTAACCGTTTGGTCGTGTAGGTTTTGCGATCGTCTGCGATAGCCTGAAAGTCCGGTGCCTTGATATCGGGATTTCGAGCTTCCTCGGCGAAGCCTGGTACGCGATGGCATTCGATGCAATGTTCGGCAATAATGCTCCTGGAGCTTTTTTGATCAGACGCCATCACCGCCTCGTCTGCGCAATGCACAATGGCAAAAGTCAGCAAAAAAGGCGTCATGAGTTCTCTCAAATCAGGTCTAATACTCAAGTTCGAACGGCCCTTTCAAAAGATCAGCTCCGGGACACCGCAAACCCATGCCACGATCAGTTAGCGTGCCGTTCTTTGACAAAAGCGAGCACTCCGGCTCTTTGCCAAAATCGAAGCTTCCACGATGAAAACCCAGCACAAACTGCAGAGCACCGCATTGTCGCAGATCAAATGTTGCCGAAAGAACTATGACCACTGACGGTCAACTGGCTGAAATGTCCGCTTTGGGTCAGAGGCGGCCGCAAATTGCTGCACTTGTCGGTATCCACTTCACCCCCAATAGCAGACATTGGTTGCCTGAACTTCCGCTTAGCTTCCCAAAGCAGTCGTTAGCCGTGAGCCTGACTGACGTCTGCTATGTGCCAGGAGCGGACATACACCGGCATCACGGACCATTCGCAGCCTTGGTCTCTTCATCTTCAGGGCAGGCGGCCCAACTTCTTTGGCTGGAGGATGTTCTTTATCCGACCGTCATCACCTCCTGCGGCCTGAGGGCGGTCGCTCCACGCATTGCTTGGTTTTGCGATCCCAGCGTAGAGGCCAGGGGCACATACAACGCTGATAGTGCCCAACCCAGACACGCCCGCCGGTGCACGGAGGCGGGGGGGCAGGCGCAGGGCGCATGCATTGTCCCGTCTGCTCGACCCATTCGGATCCACTCGGGCAGTGATTGGATGCAATACGAACACCCTCGCCCGATTGCAATACCTTCTGTGCGGCAGCGACCGGCCCGATAGCCCCAGTTGACGCCAGAGAAGTCACCACCAGGAAGGCGGCACCTATAACCATGCTTTTCTTCATTACGGTCTCCTTGAATTCGCGAGGGCTGCGTTCTGCACTCCGACGTCAAGTCGGGCACTACGACAGCGCGTCTGCCGGATTATTTCTTCTTCTTCGTTTGCGGCACGAGCATCCTCAGCTGTGGAATGGTCTGTGTCCCGGGCGTCGTTTGCGGTGGAGGCGTCGACTGCTGCTTAGCCGGTTTCTTTTTCCGTTTGCGCGCGCAAAGAGTGCTGCCGATCTGTTTGATCTCGTACCCCTGCCGCACCAGCGCCTTGGCCTTGTTGCGGCTGACGGTCGACCAGCCAGACGGACAACGTGCTTGCGGAGCTGCACGCGGTTTGCACACCTTGCCCGACCACACCGGCTTGTTCGGCGGACAGACGCATCTGCCCTGTGGCGTTCGGATGCGCCCGCCGGTGCATTGGGCCTGCAAAGTTTGGGCGGGTGGCTTTGCACACAAGATGTTACCGACCTGCCGGATCTGCCAGCGCTGCTGGACCAACGTTTTCGCCCGGTTGCG
>Ga0209633_10001142_pt1 | contig 28441 bp, 28 predicted proteins | sample Cruoilmetagenom1_FD_187290 | JGI IMG/M metagenome (GOLD analysis project Ga0209633, IMG submission 187290) | Oil polluted marine microbial communities from Coal Oil Point, Santa Barbara, California, USA - Sample 1 (SPAdes) (version 2) | ecosystem: Environmental > Aquatic > Marine > Oil seeps ... | reverse complement strand
TTACAAGGAGTTTATAAAACCACCACTGATGTAGGCTTTTTTTATATTTAAAACTTAATACAATGGAAGAAATGATAATGCCAATAATTATTGGTACAGTAATAGGATTGATTATAGGTTTTGTGATTGCGAAGATGCTCGAAAAGAATAAGGCATCATTAATGTTAAAAAATGCTAAAAAGCAAGCTGCTTCAACATTAAAAGAAGCTAGAATTGATGCAGAAGCTCTAAAAAAAGATAAAATATTACAAGCGAAAGAGAAATTTATCGAATTAAAATCTGAGCATGAAAAAGTAATATTGAGTCGTGATAGAAAAGTTTCTGAATCAGAAAAACGCATTCGCGAAAAAGAATCTAAAGCTGCTCAAGAACTAGATAAAAATTTAAAACTAAACAAATCATTAGAACAGAAAGCTGCTGATTATGATTATAGAATAGATTTTTTAGACAAGAAAAAGAAGGAGTCTGAAAAATCACATAAAAGAATTGTAGAGCAACTTGAAGTAATTTCAGGACTGTCTGCCGATGACGCTAAGAAAGAATTGGTTGAATCTTTAAAAGAAGAAGCGAAAACTGATGCAATGGCTTTTGTTCAAGATAAAATTGAAGAAGCAAAATTAACAGCTCAACAAGAAGCTAAAAAAATAGTACTAAGTACTATTCAACGTATTGGTGTAGAACAAACAGTAGAGAATTGTGTATCTGTTTTCAATTTAGAATCAGACGATGTTAAAGGAAGAATTATTGGTAGAGAAGGCCGTAATATTAGAGCGCTAGAATCTGCAACAGGTGTCGAAATAATTGTTGATGATACGCCTGAAGCAATAATTTTATCATGCTTTGATCCTGTTCGTAGAGAAGTTGCTAGATTATCATTACATAAATTAGTAACCGATGGTAGAATACACCCTGCTCGTATAGAAGAAATAGTTGCTAAAACCCAAAAAGAAATTGGTCAAGAAATTATTGAAGTAGGTAAACGTACTGTTATTGATTTAGGAATTCATGGATTGCACCCTGAATTAGTGAAAGTAGTAGGTAGAATGAAATACCGCTCTTCTTATGGTCAAAATTTATTGCAACACTCGCGAGAAGTAGCGAATTTATGTGCTTTAATGGCCGCAGAATTAGGCATAAATCCTAAAGTAGCAAAAAGAGCTGGACTTTTACATGATATCGGTAAAGTACCTGATACAGAAAGTGAATTGCCACATGCATTATTAGGGATGGAATGGGCTCAAAAATATGGTGAAAAACCAGATGTTTGTAATGCCATTGGTGCTCACCATGATGAAATTGAAATGAAATCTTTATTTGCACCAATTGTGCAGGTTTGTGATGCAATTTCAGGAGCAAGACCAGGAGCAAGGCGTCAAGTTTTAGATTCCTATATTCAACGATTAAAAGACTTAGAGGATATTGCTTTTGGATATACCGGAGTACAAAAAGCGTATGCTATTCAAGCTGGTAGAGAATTACGTGTTATTGTAGCTAGTGAAAAAGTTGATGATGTAAAAGCTTCAGAATTGTCGTTCAATATTTCACAAAAAATACAAAATGATATGACCTATCCTGGTCAGGTTAGGGTTACGGTTATTAGAGAAACCCGCGCTGTTAATATTGCGAAATAACAATTTATATTGGTTAACTGAGAATATATGAAACCTAATTTTTCAAAGAATCTGACCTTATATCAGATAATGGCAATAAGTATCGGATTAGTTTATTTGTGGTTTGGGGTCTTGAAATTTTTCCCTGGTTCTAGTCCGGCAGAAGGTTTGGCAATTGACACAATAGATATGCTGACATTTGGTTTAATACCTTCAAATATTTCAATTATATTACTTGCAATATGGGAAACTGCTGTAGGAATTATGCTTATGTTTAATATATTTAAAAGATTTGCCATATACCTTGCGATGGTGCATATGATTTTTACATTTTCTCCTTTGTTTCTATTCCCAGACTTAGCATTTACTCAATTACCATTTTCTTTTACCTTATTAGGCCAGTACATTGTTAAGAATGTTGTTTTTGTTGCGGCGTTATTTATATTATTTTTTGAAAATAGAAAAACTGTAAAGGTGTAGTGTTTTTTTAATAATGACCTTAAAATTTACTTTCTTGGGTGATATTTCTCAATTACCTCTTTAAGAAAACGTTTATCCAAATGCATATAGATCTCGGTAGTAGTAATACTTTCGTGACCTAACATTTGTTGAATAGATCTTAAATCGGCTCCATTTTCTAATAAATGTGTAGCAAAGGAATGTCTGAAAGTATGTGGACTCACTTTCTTTTTAATTCCAGCTTTTTCGGTTAAGTCCTTAATAATTATAAAGATCATATTACGCGTCAGTTGTTTACCTCTTCTATTTAAAAAAAGTGTGTCTTCAAATCCTTTTTGAATAGAAATATGATTTCTTATGTGATTCATATAAAGAATAATATATTTTTGAGTTTCAATATTTATAGGCACAAAACGTTGTTTATCACCTTTCCCGATAACTCTTATAAATCCTTCTTCAAAAAATAAATCTGATATTTGTAGCGTAATAAGTTCAGTAACGCGCAAACCACAACTGTATAATGTTTCTAATATGGCCCTATTGCGTTCTCCTTGTGGATGACTGAGATCAATTTGATCTATAATAATATCGATTTCATTTTGAGATAATGTATCGGGTAGCTTTCTGCCAATTTTTGGAGTTTCTAATAAAGATGTAGGATTATCCTTTCTATAATTTTCAAAAATTAAATATTCAAAAAAACTGCGCAACCCTGATATGATTCTTGATTGACTTCTTGCGTTGAGATTCTTAGAAACCTCATAGATAAATTGTTGAATTACTTCATCAGTAATAGAAATTGGCGACACACTAATTTCATTATCTTCTAAAAATACAATTAACTTTTTCAAGTCTCTTGTATAATTTTCTACTGAATTCTGCGCCAGACCTCTTTCAATTTTTAGATATAATTGATAATCATTAAGTGTATGTAGCCATTTCATTGCGGTAAAAATAAGTTAAAATTATCAGAAATTTTTAAATATTTCGGTCACAATGTCCTTCTTATTAAGGCTATTGTGCTGTAAAACTGACAGATATCATTGCAAAGTGTTTAGTCATGATTTATATTTATAAGATAGAACAAAATATAAATTTTAATAATTATCAATTAAAACTAAACGCTATGAAAAAATTTTTGATTATTATGATGATCTCATTTTTTGGCTTAACAATTGTTGGTGCCCAGAATAATGTAGAATTTGGAATTAAAGCAGGGGTTAATTTATCTACTATCTCAGGTGATGACGCTGAAAGTTTTAGTTCCAGAACTGCTTTTCATGTTGGGTTCGTTTCCGAATTTGTAATTTCAGAATCCTTCTCTTTCCAACCGGAATTAGTGTATTCCGCTCAAGGATCTGATTGGAGTGAAGATTTTGTAAGTGAATCATTTGAAGGCACTTATAAGGTAGACTATTTGAATGTACCTTTAATGGCAAAATTTTATGTTGCAGAAGGCTTTAGTTTAGAAGCCGGTCCTCAAGTTGGACTTTTATTATCGGCAAAGGCTGAAGGGGATTTTGCAGATGATGACTTGAAAGATTATCTCAAGGGAATTGACTACGGTGTTAATTTTGGTTTGGGATATAAATTAGAAGGTGGTTTGAATTTTGATGCACGCTATAACTTAGGTTTATCAGATGCAAATGATGATACCGAATTTCTTGGAGATTCTACTTATAAAAATGGTGTCATTCAATTTTCTGTTGGATATTTCTTTTAATAAGATTTAAAACAAGAAAAAAGGAAGTAGCAATACTTCCTTTTTTTTTTGTGCATATAAGTATAGAATACAAATTAAATTAAGGTAATTAAATTATGCAATAAATAATTTAATTCACGTATCATAAATGTGGAATTCTAAGTCCAGAATTAAAAACAAATAAATTTTCAAATAGGCGTTGTGTATAAATTTAATTAACTAACCATCAACTTATTATAAAAATATGTATATTTAATAAATTATTCACTAAAACCCCTTTTAACTATGAAAAAATTACTTTTATTTTCGATCTTATCCATCTTTGCTATAGATGGAATACAAGCTCAAGGTAATCTTGAAGCTAAAGTTGAAGTAGGATTCATCATTGGTGATGCCTCCGATTTTACTTCCCTAAGCATTGGGGCAGCACTTGCTTATTTTTTTGAAGTAAGTGATGTTTTTCAAGTAGGTCCAGAAATAGGATATACAAACTATTTTGGTAAAGATTTTACTTCAGGTAGTATCACATTTAAAGCCGATGATTTTGGAGTTGTCCCAATACTTGGAAAGGCCAAATACAATTTGTCAGATCAAATTGACCTTGAAGGTGGTGCAGGATATGCTGTATTTACGGGCGATGGAGGAGGTGGAGAATTTACATGGAGGATTGATGGATCTTATGAATTCAGTGATGGATGGCGTGCAGCAGTAGGATTTAATAGTATTACTGGTGATGGAGGAAGTATAGACTCCTTTTTAATAGGTGTAAGGCGCGATTTTTAGTTTAAATCGGATCAAAATTCTATCATATATTTTATTACATTTGAAAGCAGAAACTATTTAGTTTCTGCTTTTTTATGTAAAAGTTGTTTTATTTACCAGGCATAACCCAATGAAACTCCTAATCCTATAGCCGCTGAGTTGACATTAATTGTGTCTGAACTTCCAGATACAAAACCAATACCAGCAAATACATCTACAACAAAATGTTCACCAAATATCCATTGATGACCTGCTTCACCTCCAATAGTGAAAAAACCGGCAGAATTATCAAAATCATCAGATAATGAGAAGTATCCAAGTGACGGACCTGCATGCCAACCTCTTAATGCCTCCTCAGTAAAATAAAACCTATATTCCGCACCGGCACCAAATCCACTAATATCTGACACATTGTAGTATAAAGCAGAAATTGTACCGGTCTGATTGTCATTAATTGTAAATTCATAACCAGCATTTCCGATACCAAAAGCCAAGCCAATAGGATTTACTTTGATAGCACTTTCTTGAGCATTTACAAATGAAAATGTGAATAAAAGGGTTAAGGCTAATAATAATTTTCTCATAATTTTTTAATTTTTAAATGATTAATTTTATGGTTTTAAAATGTAATAATAGTGAATCTTGCTAGCAATAATTTGCTATTTTTGGACATAATATTCATCACTTATTCAAGTAATTAATAATCAATTTATTAAATATGAAATTAATCATCATTAACGGTCCTAATTTAAATTTACTCGGTAAAAGAGAGCCAGATGTATATGGCAATGCCTCGTTTGAAGACTATTTCAAGGACTTGCAAGAAAAGTACTCTGATGTAAAACTTGATTATTTTCAATCAAATATTGAAGGTGAGTTGATCGATAAGTTGCATGCAGTGGGTTTTAATTATGATGGCATTATTTTGAATGCTGCAGCTTATACACACACTTCAGTTGGAATAGCTGATGCAGTAAAAGCTATTAAAACACCGGTAATAGAAGTACATATATCAAATGTATATTCAAGGGAAGAGTTTAGGCATTTATCTTATATTGCTCCAAATGCTAAAGGCATTATTGTAGGGTTGGGTCTAAAAGGTTATGAATTGGCTTTACAGGCATTTTTATAATTTCAATACCATTTTAATATTACTTCTTTGATAAGGGCTATCAGCTTCAAGTTCAACTTCTTTAAATCCGAATTTTCTATATATATAAATAGCATTTTCTAAAACAGTGTTAGAATAAAGTATAAGTTCACCCCACCCTTTTTTATTGGCAAAATCAATACAATGTTGCATTAGTTTTTGTCCAATTTTTAAACCTTGAAATTTTGGAGAAACTGCCATTTTACTTAATTCATACCCTTCCTTTTCATTCATTAGAGCAACAGTACCGGCAACTTTATTATTATATATAGCAAAGAAAATATATCCTTTATTATTGATTATGTACTTTTCGACATTCTCTAGTACTTCTCTATCATGATCTTCAACAAAAAAGTATTTTTCTAACCATTCAATATTTAAATCTCTAAAATCATTAGAATATTCTTTGCTAAAAGGGATAATGTTCACTTTATACTTCATATTCTAATGCTTAAATTTCACTAATACAGTACTGCTAAGTGGTGCTCTTTTTAATTCGTTCTCAATAAATGAAATATGATCAAGTAATGTTTTGTTTATTGGATTGTGAGTTAGTAGTTTTATTTCTTCATCTATTATTTTCCAGATAGGTTGCAACGTACTTAGCATAATTTTGCCTGATTTTGATATAGCTATTTTTTTCTTTCTTTTATCATATTTGTCAGTATGGGTAACGATAAAATTCTTTTTTACCAATGCATTTATATATTGTGTTACTGCCGGTTGGGTTACATTTAGTAATTCACTTATCGTACCAATAGTTAGGCTGTCTTGTTCACTTACTAATTTAAATAATGGCATATGATAAGGGTCAAAATCTATATGAAGTTCTGTATATATTTTTGAAGCTTCTTTCATCATATGGTCACTCAATCTTTTCAATCGAGAACCTAGTGCTAATTCTTCAAATTGTACTAATTGATCTTGATTATCCATTTAATATAAATAATTATATAAATACTTATGTAAATATATAAAAAAAAGTTATTTTATAATTTATTCTTACAAAAAGTTAAGTATATTAAATAGGAATATCAATGAAGATTCTAAATTTATTAAATGGTAAATGCATATAACTATTTGACAATTAATTATTTAATTATTATATTGCAAGTACAAACCTTAAAAATTTACTAATATGAAAAATTTAAATTTATGTGTTTCAGTAGTAATTTCATTATTATTCATGACTTCTTGTGTTGGAATTAGAACCGGAGTCGATTTCGGTTCTGAAAAGGATAAATACGATACTGGTGAATTCAGAGCTTCTAACAATTTGGAAAAAGCTACAACAACCAGCACTTCCTCTGAGACTGGATTTTATGTAGGCGTATTCCTGACAGATATTCCAATTACGGACGATGTAGAGTTAGAGCCAGGAATTAATTATGTGAGCATTAAAGATTTAGATTTGTTACACGCTCCCATATTGATAAAGTATAATATAGATGATAAATTTAGTGCTTCTGCAGGACCAAGTTTGTCATATTTTTTGGATCAACCGACAGGATTAAAGTCTGTTGGAGTAGGTATTAATGCTGGAGTTTCTTATGGTATAATGGATAATTTTTTGCTTGAGGCAAAATATGATTTAGGCATTTCTAATTTAGTTGAAAATGCTCCAAGTGGAAGCTCTTTAAAATTAAGTCAGTTTCAAGTAGGAATTGCCTATAGATTTGAAAAATAAATTGTAATATTTTATATATAAAAAAACGGAAGGTAAATAAGCCCCCGTTTTTTTTATTTTTCTCTATTTACATTTTACTATCAATATATGTTACTAGATCATTTTCTATTTTGATAGTCGCTAAATAAATTTTTTCTGCTTTACTAATAATAGTTTCAGCAAAATCTCTATCCTTAATATCTTTGGCATTGATACGAACATTAAAATAAGCACCAAAAACGGCGGTTCTCGCGCACAAAACCCCAACACCTGCATCAGATAATGAACTTGGTAATCCATCTTTTATCATGGCTTGCATAACTTCCATAGAATTATATGCGGTTTTCATAACTTGAAAAGGAATTTCAGTAGCATACTTGGTAGCTTCTTCTATGGCTTGTTTTCTTACATTCTTTTCTTCTTCAGTGCTTTTCGGCAATCTAAATCCGTCAATAATTTTATTAAAAGCATTGGTATCTTCATCTACTAAAACCAACAATTTATTTTTATAAGCTTGACCTTTTTCAGCCCATTTTGAATAGAATTCCCATTTTTCATCCCAACCTGCTTTATGCGCCGATAAATTTGCAACCATAGTCCCCAATGAAACGCCTAAGACACCAACATAAGCAGCAATTGATCCACCTCCAGGAGCCATAGATTCTCCGGCAGTCTCATCTGCAAAATCATCTAGTTTAAAATCTATTAATTTTTTCACCTCGCTGTCAAGCATATATTCAATAATTTTTTCTTGCGGATTGAATGGTTTTAAATCATCTAAGCCCAATGATTTTACTGCTATTTTAATTTTTTCACTTTCAGCAATCCCTAGTGATCGTTGTTGTTTGCTAAGAAAATAGTCTGCAGTGTCTAACATAGCTTTTAAAGGAACCAATCCAACTAACTCTGAACCTGTTACCCGTAATCCACGATTCTGAGCAGATTTACAACTTTCATCAAAAGCAATGTGCATGGGTGTGACAGATATATTTGTAAGATTATATGAAATTTGTGCAATACCATATTCTTCAATATACCAACCAATACCTTTAACAGCTTTTAATTTACCGGGAACACGAAGTGGCTCACCATTTTTATCTAGTACTTTTTTACCCGTAATCGGATTTCCCTCTCGTTTAACTCGACCTGCTTCTCTAATGTCAAAAGCTATTGAATTGGCTCTACGTGTAGAAGTTGTATTCAAATTGATATTATAAGCAATTAAAAAATCACGGGCTGATATAGCAGTGGCACCAGTTTTAGTAACATTTTCATTAAATTCTGAAGGACCAAAATCAGGTTTCCATTCCGGGTCAATTAATTTTTTAGCCAAACCTTCATATTCACCAGAGCGACAATTTGCCAAGTTTTTTCGTTTATTTTCTAAAGCCGCATTTTCATAAAAATACCCGGGAATTCCTAGCTCTTTACCAACACGCTCGCCTAATTTATGAGCATATTTAGCGGTTTCTTCTAAGCTAATACCAGTAATTGGGACTAACGGACAAACGTCTGTGGCTCCAAAACGAGGATGTTCTCCACTATGTTTACTCATATCTATTAGTTCTGAAGCTTTTTTCATCAATCTAAAAGCAGCTTCAATTATTTGATTTGGTGCACCAACAAAAGTAATAACGGTTCTATTGGTTGCCTTTCCGGGATCAATATCTAAGAGTTTAACACCTTCAACAGTTTCCACTATGTGAGCTATTTCATTGATTTTTGCAGTATCTCTTCCTTCACTAATGTTAGGAACACATTCTATAAGTTGTTGCATTATAATTGAGTTATTTTATTATTCAAATTTAGTTTTTTAATTTGAGAGTCATTAGAATTTAAAATGAAATCCAAAGTTAATTTCTGCCGTATTAATCCCACTATTAGGCAATTTTAAATCGGCATTAGATAGATGTCTATATCCGCCTCTTATATCAAAATATAGATCTTGAAAAACTTTAGTAGTCAAACCAACACTGATTACTTCAGTAAAGGAAAATCCTTTGGCTAATCTCTCCGTACGTTCATTAATAATCATAGGCCCAACACCTAATAGTATATAAGCACTATGCGACTTATATAAATATTTTCTAATGATTAAATTTGTACTTAAAATATATTCGTTCAGATTCTTTTTTTGTGTAAATTCTTCCCTCAAAGCCAAATAATTAGGTTCAGTGGGTTTGACAAAATGTTCATTTAAAAGTTGATGTGTTGCGAAGCCAATTGTGGGTTCAAAAACCAATTCTAAGTCAATTTTCCCAGATTTAAGTGGATAATAAAATTGAACCTTAATTAAGTTGGTAGTATAGTGATAATCTTTATCATTTAAAAAGTTACCTCCTTGTTCTCCATAACCATATAAGAATCCGATTTTAGAGGGAGCATACCAAGCTTTTTTTTGAGCTTTTATCTCAATAGGGTATAAGCACAGTACAATACTTAAAACAACGAGACGAATTAAATTGTTAAGCAATATCAGTTTAATTATCAATTTAAATTCAAATTTATAATTGTTTTTTAAAGGAATCTAATTTTATTAAAAAAATGAAGAAATTAAACAATTTTAATTCCCTATTTTTGCGTTCAAATTATAAAAATTATAAAAATGAAAGTGATTAAATTTATAACAGTTATTACCTTAGCAATGGTTATGTTTTCTTGTAACAATCAAAAAGTTACAACAAAATCTCTAACCAATGAGATTGATTCTGTAAGCTATGCTTTAGGATTAAATACTGCATTTCAAATGAAAAAGACCGATGGAATTGATGAAACCTTCTTTATACAAGGGCTGCATAATGGTCTTGATTCTACTAATATGTTGATTGAATCAGGCAAAATAGATGGTATTTTAAGAAAATATTTTCAAGCTAAACAAATTGAAGCCAGAGAGAAACAACAAGAAGAAGCCTTAAAGAAAGCGGAAGTTGAATTTGCACCAATTAAGGAGGAAGGGATTAAGTTTTTAGAAGAAAATAAAACCAAAAAGGGTGTTCAAATTACAGAAAGTGGTTTGCAATATATTGTTTTAAAAGAAGGTTCAGGCGAGAAACCACAAGCCACTTCTAAGGTGAAAGTTCATTATCATGGAACGGCTATTGACGGAAAAGTATTTGATAGTTCTGTTGATAGAGGGGCTCCTGCAGAATTTTTTATAAATCAAGTTGTTAAAGGATGGACTGAAGGTTTACAGTTAATGAATGTTGGTTCTAAATTTAAACTCTTTGTACCACAAGAATTAGCTTATGGTGCATTCCCTCAACAAGGAAGCCCAATAAAACCTTTTCAAGCTTTAGTTTTTGAAGTAGAGTTATTAGAGATTATTAAATAATTGCAAACTCCATATAGAATAAAAAGAGAGATGGTAACATCTCTCTTTTTTTATTAAATATTAAAACCGATACCTAAATGTGATTAAATAATAATTTCCATCACTATGAAATCCTAAATCTACCTTATCTCTATGATATGGTTTGGTAAATAAATATGTACTGCCAATCCCAATTGTAGCACCACCAAGTACATCCCATATATCGTGCCATCCGTCTGGACCTTCCATACGACTCGTGGCAACTATAGCGGCTAAAACATAAGCATATTTCCCATACTTCCAACCATATCGACGTTGTATAAATGATGCGCCTGAAAATGCAGAAGTAGTATGTCCGGAAGGAAATGAGTCATAGAGATCTCTCCCTTCGGGCCTTTGTTTTCTAACAATATATTTCAATGAATAAGTAATAGCCAAAGAAGTACCGTACGACAAGGCCAGTTTTTTTGTTCCTTCATAATCTTTTTCAATAAGGGTCATTATACCCGCAGATAATGGAAGGCCAATTTGTAATGCGTCACCAGCTCCTTCCAATACGAATTCCCATTTTTCATGTTTACTTGCTGGAAAATCAACATCCTGACCAAAAGCATTGCCAAAGAGCATAAGACTTCCCAAAAAAGTAAAAATAAAAATTTTCATTAGGCTGATAGGGTTGTTTTTTTTAACGTAAAAAAGAAGAAAAAAGTACTTTTAGTTGTAACTTTACTCATCTTAAATAAATATATTATGCAAAAATTTTCTTTACTAATATGTGCAGGTATTTTTTTAATAATATCCTGTAAAAATGATAAAAATACTATTGATAACTCAATTACTGATATGAGTAAAAACCCTTTGTTAACGGAGTGGAATACTCCTTTTGGAGTACCACCGTTTGATAAAATTAAAAATGAAGATTATATACCTGCTTTTAAAGAAGCGGTGAAGATTCACAAAAAAGAAATTAAAACCATTGTCCAAAGCAAAGAAACTCCTACTTTTAATAATACTATAGAAGCCTTAGAATCAAGTGGAGAACTATTAGACAGATTTACGAATGTGTTTTTTGCTGTAAGTAGTGCGAATACAAATGACACATTAAAAGAAGCAAGAAAAATCATTTCACCTGAGCTTACCGCACATTATGATGAAATTCGATTAAATATAGATTTGTTTAATCGTGTAAAAAAGGTTTTTGATCAGAAAGATGCATTAAGCTTGTCTTCAGAAGAAATGCGGCTCTTAACAGAAACTTACAAAAGATATGTTCGTGCAGGAGTTAATTTAGAGGAAAAAAATAAAGAACAACTCAAAGAGATCAATAAGCGATTATCAGAATTATCAACCAATTTTGGAGACAACCTTCTTGATGAAACCAATGATTTTGAATTACATGTTACTGATAAAAAAGATCTAGGAAATTTATCAGAAAGTTTGGTAGCAGGTGCAGTGGAAGAGGCAAAAAAACGAGGACATGAATCTGGTTGGTCGTTTACATTACAACGCCCGAGTATCAACCCATTTTTGCAAACTTCTCCGAATAGAGACTTTAGAGAAAAGTTGTTTCAAGGGTACGCTTTACGTGGAGATAATGATAATGACAAAGACAATAAAGCAATTATTCAAGAAATGACTTCATTACGTGCTGAAAGAGCCAATTTGTTAGGTTTTAAAACCCACGCTGATTATGTACTTTCAGATAATATGGCCGAAAATCCTGAAGCAGTTTATGAGTTTATGAATAAGTTATGGCCTTCGGCATTAAAAATGGCAAAAACTGAACGTAAGGCGCTTGCTGATATGATGGAAAAAGAAGGTGTTAAAGATGCGTTTAGAGGAAGTGACTGGCGTTATTATGTAGAAAAAGTACGTGCAGAGCGTTATAATTTTAATGAAGATGAAACCAGGCCTTATTTTGAATTCAATGCTGTTAGAGAAGGTGTTTTTACTTTGGCCAACAAATTATTTGGATTAAGGTTTAAACAATTAAATGATATTCCAAAATGGCATGAAGACCAACAAGTCTTTGAAGTATTAGAGGCAGACGGGAAGCATTTAGGAGTTATTTATATGGATTTTTTTGCACGTGAGAGCAAGCGTGGTGGTGCCTGGATGAATGCATTGCGAAGCCAATCGAATACTGATAAATTTATTACACCTATTGTAACCAATAATTTTAACTTTCCACCACCAACTAAAGATACGCCAGCATTATTGTCATTTAGTGAAGCCCAAACCCTATTTCATGAATTTGGACATGCATTACACGGCTTATTATCTAATGTAAAATATGGTGACTTGGCAGGTACAAATGTACCTCGTGATTTTGTAGAATTCCCTTCTCAAGTTATGGAAAACTGGATGAGTGAACCTGAGGTATTGGCATTGTACGCAAAACATTATCAAACCGGTGAAATAATACCTGAAGCAATGGTTAAAAAGATGAATGAGGCGAATAGTTTTAATGAAGGATTTAGGACGGTTGAATATATGGCAGCAGCATATTTAGATATGAATTGGCATACTTTGACTGATGTAACGAAACAAGACGTGAGAAACTTTGAAAAAGAAGCCATGCAAAAAATAGGGTTGATAGATGAGATCTTACCACGTTATAGAAGCAATTATTATTCGCATGTATTTGCCGGTGGTTATTCATCAGGCTATTATAGTTATTTATGGAGTGAGGTATTAGATGCTGATGCTTTTAGTGAATTTAAAAAGACAGGAAATCTGTTTGATCCTGAATTATCTAAAAAATATCGTAAGATGTTAAGCCGTGGAGGTTCAAAAACAGGAATGGAACTCTATAAAGAATTTTTAGGAAGAGCACCAAAAATAGAGCCTTTATTAAAGAAAAAAGGATTTATATAGTTTAACAAAAACAATAAAGTAAAAACCTGACAATTAATATTGTCAGGTTTTTTTATTGGGTATTACATTTATAATATCATATGACTATTTTTTCTGCATCATTTTTAGAGTAAACCCTCCCAACACTAATATTATAACAACCATTAAAGCCCATAACCATGTCTTATTTTTAAATAAAGGGTCTGTTATTGCTGCTTCTTTTTTATTTATAATCTTTACCCCTTTCATAGTGAGCATCGTCAATGAGTCTGGAATATTAGAAGTAAGATGGTTCAAATCATAATTAGGTCTACCGATTTTATTATTACCATAGGTTAGAAAATATATTGCCGGTTTGGTAAAACGGGAAATTAACGAATGGGAATATCCTTTTACTTCAAGATCTTTAAATGATAATGGTTCATTGTCATAATTGTGAATAATAATTTTTAATTTTTGAAGAACGGTACTATTAAATCTAAATTTACTTTCCTCTATTGAACTTATCGTACTCGATGATAAAATGCTATAATTATAGTACCATCCTTGTTCAGTTTTTACGCTGTCAGTTAAATATTTAATTGTAATTGGCCGATAATAATCATAAGTATCAGCCATATTTAATTTAATTATACTTATGGGTACAGTGTTTTTTAAGTCGACATCTATTACAGTTTCTTTCGTTGATTTTGACTCATTTACTGTTACTTTTTTTATTGCAAAATTCTTAAGCTTAACACCTGAAAATTCTTCAAAACTTATTAAAGTATTATCTAATAGCGGTTTCTTTTTACTATTTATTCGCAACCTATAATAAAGATACTTTGAATTTGGAAAATTGATGTTTGTAAATTGATAATTAGTTTGCTCATTTTTAATTGATAAGATTCTATAATTATCTAAAATTTGAAACCATTCTTGTTGATTTTGACTCCCTTGAAGCGCTATTTTCCAGTCAAAATTATCTCGTTTAAAATCTAATTTTATTTGATTGATAGATTCTTTTGCAGGAATTTTAAAAGTAAAATAATACCCATTTTCATTAAATGAATTGTTTATAGATTTAAAAATTATTTCATTGATTATTGTTTTTCCTTTCGAAATATTTAGGAGATATGGGGCTTCAATAGTATCATTTTGAGTTGTTATACCATAAATTCTAAGATCGGAAAAATCGGGTGAGATTTTGCTGAAAATTTCGTTTGGCAATTCAATAGTATGCCATTTATCTTTTATACCTTCTAATTCTCTTTTATAGGTATACTCACCAATTTGTCCAAAAGAAAATGAACAGATAAACAAAAATAAATAACTATTAATTTTAGTTTTCAGCTTCATCAGAAATTAGGTCTTTGTATTTGTTATATAAAAATGAAATTAATAATAGTATAACTCCGAGAGAAACGAGCACAATGGTTTTCGAAATTGTAGATAGATGGGCAATATCATACAAGAAAAGTTTTAAAAGAGTCACGGCAAATAATGCAATAGCACTTATGCGTAAATATTTTCTCTTTTTCCAAATTCCCAAACCAATTAGCAACAATGAATATGCTCCCCAAAGTATGCTCAACCCTAGTTTGTCTGATTCAATGGTGGCGGCCATATCCATCCAGTTTAATAATTCACTACTGGCAATCCATAAAATGGATACATGCAATAAAATGTTAAAAGGAATATTAAAATTTACTTTCATAAATTTCTGACGAATATAATGATAGCATGCAAATAATAATAATGCTAGAAATGCAAAAGAAATATATCGCATGCCAATATTAAGTGCACCAGTTTGATAATATTTTGTAGATGTTTCATTTAAATAGCTATGACGTAACTCACTTAATTCATATAATCCTTCAGATAAAAATAGAAGTATAACTAAAATATTTACAGCTAAATTTATCGCGCCAAGCATCTGGCTTTTTATTTTTTTTATATTGACAACAGAAACAGTTGTTAGAAAGAGTAAGGTGTAATTTAGTATCCAAATGTTTTTGTAAGTACGTAGATCATAATTATATTCATTGATTGGATATGTTGATTCTCCATCTCTGTTGATCGTAATTGCCGAATCTGAATAAAGTTGATTCCAATACGTTTCAATTTCAATTTTGAATGCATAGTAAAGAACAAATAAGAGAATAGCCGGAGCCGCATAAGAAATGATCTTAAAAAACCCTTTTTCTAAATCTAGCGGTGATGGATATTTTTTATTTTGACCTAAGAAGTTTATAAATCCAAAAGCGATAATAAATAATAATGACGACAAGAAATGAATATTAAAAATTGGAGTTATTCTTGATTCAGGATACTCCGGATTATAGTGATCATAGACTGATGCCCAATCATGAATAATACTGAACAATGCCAATATCATTAAAGGGTAAGATAACTTTTCATAAATAGGAACATTTTTAGTTCTACCAATCCAAAATAATAACGCCGCTTCACCCGCCCACAAAAGAGTCACCCAATTACCATCTAATTGAACAGGAATGGCAATTGTGATAAATACCAAAACCAATCCAGAAATAAGATGGAGTAAATTTCGATCTGCCAGTTTTTTCTTATAAATGATGGCGCTTACAATAAAATGTATAACAGCATTTAACAGTGTAAATAGACCCAATAATTGTTCGCCTATTCTATGATTTGATAATAAAGCATAACCTACACCATAAAATATAAATGAATTTGACAGTAATAGTAAAATATCTTGCCTTCCGAATTTTTCTTTTTTGAGTACTTTATAAGCAAGAAATGTTAAGTAGAAAATAGCAAAAAATAGAGTGAGAAATATCAACGCTAATCTAAAATGTTCGTCAACGTAATAATCTAAAAAGTACCAAGAAAAATAGATAACCCATGTCATTACAAATGCCGAATTGTATAAAGCTTTCCAATATTTTTTAAAGGAGATCAAAAGAATACCGATATTAATAATGGCCATATAACTGAACAATATTTCTACTCTTCCAGAATCTTCGCTTAACAAAAATGGAACGGCATAGGCACCTACCAAACCAATATGAGCGATGACTTGTTTATTATAGTTTAAGGCAGCAACTACCGTAAAAGCTGTAAACAATAACATTAAAACAAATGCAAATGTTTGGGGAATTAAACCATAAAAATTATATGCTGCAAAAGTTATAAAATACATAATAGCCATAGCACCACTAACAAGTACTGCGCTAAAATCTTCGTATTTTTTCTTCAACTTAATCCCAAATCCTATGAGAACTAGCCCTATCAAATATCCTAATATTATTCTGGTTAATGGGCTTATCAAATCATGTTCAATAGAATATTTTGTACCTATTGCAACTCCGATTACAGTAATTGCTATTCCGATCTTGTTTATTAAGTTTTCACCGATAAATTTTTCAAGATCCGATTTTATTTTTGGTGGCTTACCAGCTTTTTTATTAATTGCACTGGGAGGTTCAGTAACGGTTTCTGTTTGTTGAACTTCTTTGTCTGATAGTACATCTTCTTTTGTAATCTCAGTACTTTTTTCAGATATAGTTTCTGGAGTTATTAAGTTTTCTTTTCCTACGATTGTAGGTTCTTGAGAAGTTTTAAGCTTGTAAATTTCTTCCTTAATATCTCTTACTTCAACAGAAAATACTTGTTGTTTTGCTAAAAGTGTTTCTAGTTTTTCAAGGAGTTGGTTAATTTTATCCTGGTTTTCAGTCATATTTATTTTATAATTTCAATTGTATCACATCAACAATAGTTATATAATTTTCCCATTAATAATTACCTCATCTATTAAGTGACTGCCAAAAGCATAAGGTAGAAAACCGTATGAAGGTATCGGTTTTGTAATTATAAGATTTGCTTTTTTTCCTTTAGTTATACTGCCATGAGTTTCCGATAAATTCATTGCATAAGCTCCATTGATAGTTGCTGCATTTATTGCTTCTTCAGGTGTCATTTTCATTTTAATACAAGCAGTACTTACCACAAAATTCATATTTCCACTTGGTGTTGAACCGGGATTATAGTCACTAGCTAAAGCTAATGGTAAACCAGAGTCGATCAATTGTCTCGCAGGAGTATAAGGAATGCCTAAAAAATAAGAGCAGGAGGGAAGTGCTACAGGCATGGTATTACTTCCTTTTAATGAGTCAAGGTCGCTGGTATCGATTATTTCTAGATGATCTACAGATAGGGCATTATGTTTAACTCCAATTTGTACACCATCCATTATAGTAAATTGATTGACATGAATTTTTGGTACCAACCCATATTTAGTTCCTGCATTTAAAATTTTGTCTGTTTGCTTTACAGAAAAATAACCTTCTTCACAAAAGACATCGATAAATTCTGCTAAATTTTCATTAGCTATTTTAGGAATCATTTCATTGATGATCAGATTAACATAATCATCTTTATTATCTGAAAATTCAACAGGAAAAGCATGAGCTCCTAAAAAAGTAGCTTTAATTTCAATTGGATAATTTTCGGCTAATTTTTTAATTACTTGAAGCATTTTTATTTCGGATTCTACTGATAATCCGTATCCTGACTTAATCTCAACCGCACCAGTACCCAATGCCATTACTTCTTCTAAACGTAAAGATGATTGATGATAAAGGTCAACCTCACTTGTTTGTTGTAACTTTTTAGCCGAATTTAGTATGCCGCCTCCTTTATTTGCTATTTCTTCATAGGTAAGTCCGTTAATTCTATCAACAAATTCACCTTCACGATTCCCGGCATAAACAATATGCGTATGACTATCGCACCAAGTAGGCAATACTATTTTACCCGTTGCATCAATGATTTGGTCAGCATCTATCCCGTTAAGGTCATCCATTTTGCCGAAATCACTGATTTTATCATTTTTAATAAGTAGGTAGGCATTCTTTAAGGTGGGTAGAATTTTCATGTCGGCACCTGAAACTTTTTCAATGGTGATTTCTCTAACTTGAAGTAATTCTTTAATGTTAATAATAAGTGTTTGCATTAATACTTATATTTGAATTCAAATATAATCGAAATATGTTAGAATTACTCAAAAACGAATATGCTCCTTTTTATGAGCCTTATATAATGGCTGCTTCAAAATCTGATAAAGGAATTATAGAAAATTTACAAAATAGTTTGATCCAATTTTTTGAATTATTATCAGACATTCCAGAAGAAAAACAACTATTTGCGTATGCAGAAAATAAATGGACAATTAAAGAGCTTATACAGCATATGATAGATACAGAAAGAGTCATGTCTTACAGGGCTTTGCGAATATCTAGAGGTGATAAAACAGCTTTAGTCGGATTTGATGAAAATGATTTTGTTAGAAATGCAAACGCAAATCAGATACCTTATGTTGAATTGCTAAAAGAATTTTCTTTGGTACGAAAATCTTCTATTGCTATGTTTAAGGGTATTAGTGATGAGATGTTGCTTTTAAAAGGAACGGCAAGTGATACAGAAGTATCTGTTAGAGCATTAGGCTATATACTAACAGGCCATGTTTTACATCATTTGAATATTATAAGTGAAAGGTATTTGTAAAGTGCATCAAATAATTACTGTATTAGATTGATAAACAGCTAGTTAGTGTTGTTGTATAATAAATCATATTTTATAAGCGTTATTTTATGGTATAATACGCTAAACATGAAAGACAACAACCCAACCACTGAGAACGAATCTTCACGTTTAAAAAAAAGAAGAAGAAAAGATTTGAGTCCTTATAAAAAAGGAAAATACGCCATATCAAAGTTAGATGAATACGAAAATTACCTCAATAATCTTGAGTTGATGAGTAGAGGAGGTAAATTGGATATTGAATAGAAAATTAATAAGCAGTTTTATCTTCTTTTTCTTCCCATTTTTGAAACGCTACTATCGCAATATCTCGTGCACATTGTTCAAAAGGAATACTCCGTTTATCATAAGGGAGTGGTATTTCTTTATAGATAAATTCATCATCAAAATCTATATTGGCAGCATCTTCCTGATTACATCCAAAATAAACTTTATCAGGCCTCGCCCAATATATAGCACCCAAGCACATAGGGCAAGGTTCACAAGAAGTATAGATTGTACAACCATCTAATTGGAAAGAATTCAAATGTTTACAAGCATCTCTTATGGCGGTAACTTCGGCATGCGCTGTTGGGTCATTGGTTGATGTGACTTTATTATTCCCGCGCCCAATTATTTTTCCACCTTTTACTATAACACAGCCAAAGGGGCCACCTTCATTTGCATTCATACCTTTAATAGCCTCTTTAATAGCTTCTCCCATAAATTTTTCATGGTCTGAAATAATAGGAGCAGGATCTAAGTCATTTTTTTCTAAAGCTTTTGCAGCTTCATCTAAAAATTTTTTATTGAAATTGTTACACATGTTTTTACAATTATTTGATAGTAATTAATATTGAGTATAGCGTTTAACTCATTCTATACTCAATATTAATTATTCAATTCTATTTAAGGCCTCCTGTCATATCTTCAGGTTTAACCCATTCGTCATATTGTTCCTCTGTAACATAACCTAAACGAACAGCTTCGGTTTTTAACGTTGTTCCATTCTCATGAGCTGTATTTGCAATTTCTGCAGCTTTGTAATAACCTATTTTTGTATTTAAAGCAGTTACCAACATCAACGAATTATTCAATAATTCTTCCACTTTTTTATGATTCACTTCAATTCCCTTTGCACAATTTTCATCAAAAGACACGCAGGCATCGCCGAGTAATCTGGCAGATTGTAAGAAGTTTGAAGCCATTACAGGTTTAAATACATTGAGCTCATAATGACCTTGTGTACCACCAACGGTAATTGCTATGTCATTACCAATAACTTGTGCACAAACCATGGTTAAAGCTTCTGCTTGGGTAGGATTCACCTTACCTGGCATAATTGATGAACCCGGTTCATTTGCAGGCAGGATCAATTCTCCAATTCCGGATCGAGGCCCGGAAGCCATCATCCTGATATCATGTGCAATTTTATTTAATGACACAGCTAATTGTTTTAGAGCGCCATGTGATTCTACTAGAGCATCATGCGCTGCCAGTGCTTCAAACTTATTTTCAGCCGTAATAAAAGGTAAACCCGTAAATTTTGCAATTTTTTGAGCAACCAATACATCATATCCTTTTGGGGTATTTAATCCGGTACCAACCGCTGTACCACCCAATGCTAATTCTGATAAATGATCTAATGTATTGTTTAAGGCTTTTAATCCGTGATCTAGCTGTGAAACATAACCTGAAAATTCTTGTCCTACTGTTAGCGGTGTAGCATCCATTAAATGGGTACGTCCTATTTTCACTATATCTTTAAATGCTATTGCTTTGTTGTGAAGCGTATCTCGTAATTTTTCAATTGAAGGAATAGTATTTTCTATAATCATCTTATAACATGCAATATGCATTCCTGTAGGGAAAGTATCATTAGAAGATTGTGACTTATTGACATCATCATTAGGACTAATGGTTTTTTCACCTTCTCCAATTACATGACCAGCCATTTCATGTGCGCGGTTCGCAATTACTTCATTAACATTCATATTACTTTGTGTACCTGAACCTGTTTGCCAAATAACCAATGGAAATTGATCGTCATGTTTACCATCTAAAATTTCATCACATACGTCTGAAATTAAATCACGTTTATCTTCAGTTAATACTCCTAATTCACAATTGGCGTATGCGGCGGCTTTCTTTAAATAAGCGAAACCATAAACTATTTCTAAAGGCATTGAGCCAGGTGCTCCAATTTTAAAGTTATTTCTAGAACGTTCAGTTTGAGCTCCCCAATATTTATCGGCTGGTACTTCCACCTTGCCCATAGTGTCTTTTTCGATTCTAAATTTCATTTTATAAGTTGTGTTTAAATCTAGACCAAAGTTACGAAATATGATATTCAAAGCATAAAAAAAGGGTTAGTAAAATACCAACCCTTGAGAATATTTTATATCAGTAATTATTCTACTATTGCGCATTTTTCTAAGATTGCATTTTCCGCTAAATCTAAGTCTTCATCATATTCAGCTCCAGATCTAATCACTCCCTTTATTTTGACAGAATCACCAATTTTCAATTTTTCTATTTGATCATTGGTTTCAATGGTGAAAGTACAAGACACTCCCATTTTATCTGACGGATTTTTTAACAAAATAACTTGTTGCCCTAATTGATCTTTATCAACATTAGAAATGGTTCCATTTACGATTAATACTTTTGATTCTCCTTCGCTATCTAAATATAAACTATTGGCTTTATCAGTATCAAGTAAAAATTCATTTACTAAAGCAGTAGCTTCAATGGTTACAAACGCTTTAGTAGATTGGACGTTTCTATGCGGCATAAACCATAAATAAGCCATATATCCAATGGCAATTGCAGCCAAAAGCGCAGTTATTTTAAAGATTTTTGCTTTTTTCATGTGCTTACTTTACCATAATTCAAATTAGCAGTAATTTTAATGGTCTTAGAAATATTGGTTGAAGGTTTACCACCTTTAAAAATAACACCATAATCAGATAATACAATATCAAATTCGGTTGTACCGGTTACTTTTCCCTCTTTAATAGTAATGGTAAATTTTTCAGAAATTTCTTTTGTAACACCATGTATGGTTAAAGCACCTTTTACATCAGCTTCATAAACACCATCATTCGCAAAATTAATAGCTGCCAAGTTTGTAATAGTACCTTTAAACTTACTTTTAGGAAAGGTTTTGGTATCTAAGAACTTTTTTGAATTGTAATGTTTTTGCATTAAAGCCTTTTCGAATTCAAAACTTTGCATAGGTACTGAAAAAACGATAACACCGGTAACTTGATTGATATTACTTATTATTTTATAGTTGTTGGCTTCAATGTCTTCGGCAGGAGTGCTCGAGAAAAATTTTATATGCCCGCTCGTTGTAGATTGTTTGTCCTGACAAAAAGCTGAAATAGTAATTGCAGCCATAAATAATGTTAAAAAAAGATTTTTCATAAATAATAATTTTTATTTTTTGTTAATGTTATAGGGATTTTGACGCTTAATAGAATAAGACTTACAATAGTTATACCAATTTATTTAAAAGTTTATATATCAAAAAAAAAGTTACTGACTATAGAATTAAAAAAAAAGTTTGCAAAAAAAAAGTGCATCCTAGAATTCCTCATCCCCTTCGTCATTACCATTGTTCTGACGTTCTTGTCTTTTCTTTTTCTGATTAAACCTATAAGTGAAAGAAAGATTAAAGCTACGCTCTCGCCATTGAAACTCACTGTCTGATGCGAAAGTTGGTGCAAAAGTTTCTGATTCTCTTTTTCTAGTATTAAAAACGTCACTTATATTAAAAGCCAATGAAGCTTTTTCTTTAAATAGATCTTTACTAAAAGCAAAGTTAGTAGAAAAAATACCTTTACTTTTAGTTTGTGAATTTTCGCTTGGTCCTCTATAAAACAATCTGGTTTGCCAATCAATTTTACCGGGCATTGTAATCTTATTATTTAACCTTATAAACCAACTAGTATTTTCAGCATCAAAATTTTGACCATTAAAATCACCTTCGGTTATCGATTTAAACAAATTAAAATTTCCATTTAAACGCCATTTTCTACTCGGACTATAAGTAACTGTAAATTCAAATCCGTATCGATCATTACTGGCAAGATTTACAGGAGTTCTTCTTATTATAGGTACATCTACACCATTTAAATTAACAGTCTCACCAGTATCTTCAACTATAAAATTAAAAATATCTGTAGCATGCTGAAAATAAATAGATGAATTTAAAGTCAATTTACCTAAACGGTTTAAATAACCTAAGTCAACTGTGTTTGAAAAACTTGGATCAATATCTGGATTTCCTTGAAATAAATTTGTAGCACTAGAACGAGATGGAAACGGATTGATAAAACGAGACCGAGGCCTTCTTATACGTCTATTATATCCCAACGTTAGATTTTGTTTTTCATTAATTTCATAGCCTAAATTAATCGTAGGGAATAATTCGGCATAACTCTTTACTTCATGATTGTTAGTTGTTATTTGATCTATAGTTATTCTAGTAGCTTCTAACCTTAAACCTAATAAGTAAGAAAACTTTTTGAGTTTACTGCCAAATTGTGAATATAGAGCATTGATATTTTCTTTATAGATTAAATTATTACTTAAATTAGTATCTAATTCAAAAGTTCCATTTTCAATAAAAGATTGGATATAATCTGTATCTAATTCATTAAAATTACCTCGATAACCTATTTCAAATTGGCTTTCCTTGCCGATTGGTAATACATAATCTGTTTGTAATAATATTCTTTCTTGGTTTTCTAAAGTCCTAACTTTTTCGATATCTTCACCATCTTGTGTTATTAATGAATTTTCATCTTCACTACTATCCTCATATTGGAAATCGAATGTTAATTTATGCCCATCTGATTTAAATTTTTTATCATAATTAAACGAATATTGTATGGTTTTATCATCTTCTAACTCCGGATCAAATCTAACATTTCTGGATTCTAAACCAACTTCATTTATTTGAAATAAATTATTGGTGGTATTACTTTCATTATTACTATCTCTATAAAACACTGAAGTTGTAATTGATGAAGTTTTGTTTACATACCATTCAATTCCTGCATTAATGTTATACCCATTACGAATCCTATCAAAATTTCTTGTTTCCTCTAAAAAAGTACTAGGATTAGAATCGTTGAAAAATTCGGTTGAAGTAGATGTATTTCCAGGAATTTCTCTATAACTATAACCAGAAGTGGTGAAAAAGTTAACATCACCAGTTCTATAATTTAAATTACCAGATATACCAGCACCTTTTGCGTGACGAACATTAGTTGTAATAGCACCATTTAAACCTTGTAATTTACTTCTACGTAGAATAATATTTAAGATTCCTGCTGTACCTTCAGCATCATATCTGGCAGATGGCGATGTAATAACTTCAACTTTTTCAATGGCATCAGCCGGAAGCTGGCGTAAAGCATCTGAAGAACTTAAGCCAACCAACCCAGATGGTTTACCATTAATAAGTATTCTTACATTATCATTACCACGTAATGCTACATTACCTTCAACATCTACAGAAACTGACGGCACATTATCTAAAACATCACTTACAGTGGCACCTCTTACGGTTAGGTCTTTACCAACATTATAGATTTTTTTGTCTAATCTAATTTCCACTGTGGTTTTTTCTGCAATTATTTCGATTTCATCTAAAGATTCACTATCAACATCCAATATAATAGTGCCGAAATTTATGTCTTCTGATATTTTTCTATTAGGAATGTGGTGTGTTTTAAACGAGATAAATTCAACAGAAATATTATACATACCTCTATTAACCTCAATATTAAATTCACCATCAGCATCTGTCAAACCACCAGTAACTTTTTTACTTTTTACTGAGATCAATATTACAGTTGCGTATTCTAAGGGTTGACCGGTTTCTTTATCAATTATTTTTCCGGAAATTTGGAACTTCGGGAAACCCGGTTGTTGCGCATTTATTACTAAGGAAATACTGAATACAATTATCAATAAAATTTTCTTAATCATATTATTCTTGCATAAGTATTATTAAAATCTTCTTGATCCTTTGCCCTTTCTTTTTCCAGAGCCGGAACCATTTCCTTTTTTAGATTGAGAGTTATTCTGACTTTTTTGTTCTTTAAATATTTTTTGAAAATTAGCCAGCTGTTCTTCAGTCAATATCTCCGATAATTCTTGGTTTTGTTCTAGATTAACATCTTGAATTTTAGCCATCATTACTTGTCTATCTTCAGATTGATTTCTCAATTGTTTTTTCTTTTTAGAATATTTTTCTAGAATATTTTGAACCACTGCCGCCTGTAAGCCATCTAATCCTAACTTTTCTTGAATTTTCACCATTTGTTTTTCTATAGATTCAACGGTGTTTGAATTATTATTGGACCTATGTGAATTGTGATTGTTTTTTTGAGAACTTGCTAACAAAGGAATTAGAAGTAACACTAATAAAGATATAAAAAGGATATAATTTTTCATAAAAAAATAATTAATATTTAGCCTTATTTTAACACAAAATAAGACACCCAAAAGTATAGAGGATTAATCCATTTTCAGTTAAAAAAAGGTTAAAATGAATGGGAAAATATATAGCTTTATTGAAGGAAGTATTTCTCTTATTATAAACCTTATTTTAGATCAACAATATAGCTTAATCTTAAATTAAAATAGGAAGAATTATCAAGGTTTCTTTCGAATTCTAACGCATTTGGGAAGTTGAAATTATAGCCAGCTAAAACTTCGAAATTTTTTAAGTCTATAGTTATCGGTAATTGAAGTTGAATATTACGAAGGTCGTATTTTTCAAAAGATCCTATTACTCTGTCGAGAAAAGGGGTGTCAATAGCCAGATCATCAATTCTTGAGGTGTCGATATTTTCACTTCCAAATTGAAAAGTTAACAAAGGATTAAAAGTAATATTGTTATCATCATTCAATTTAAACAATTTGATTTCGCCATATACGTCAAAACTATTTTGGAATCCCTGCTCTTTAGCGAAAAAATAGGCTAAATCAGCTGATACTCCAAAAGCACTATTTTTAGTCTCGGCACTGAAACCAATATCAAAACTATTTTCAAAATCATTAGAAGTAGCGTCTGAAAATATATATCTATTATAACTTAATTGATAGCTGAAATTTTTATGTTTACCAAAATGATTTCCGTAACCTCCGGTAAGAGTTGTATAATCCCATTTTGGATCAAAATCGTTATATAAAGCACCAGAAACACCAATAAAAACACCAATTGAATGCTCATAAAAAAATTGAGCGGTTAGACTAGTCTGATCTAGTCCTAAATCTCTACCTAAAAAGTAAGTTTTATCATTAAATCCAACAGAGGCGTAAAGTACTTGGTATTTGTTAAGTTGCTCAATATATTCTAATAGGTTTTCACTGTCAGTAAATATCAATTCCTCAATGATACTGTCAATTTCTTTTTCAGTTTCATCATTTATTTGCGCAAATAAATGATGACTGAAAAACATTGTAATAAGTGCAAATAATACAGTTTTTCTCAAACTTTTAATTTTGTAATTAATTACTAATTGTCTGTATTTAGATTATCTCTAATTAATCTTCTTAATCTTCTTATTAACCTTTTTCTATCATGAATATCTCTGGCATCTGTAAACCTTCTTAACCGAACAATTTGTTTTTTAGTTAAGCTACGTTTAAATTTTATTCTTTTATTGTCGAGCAATCGTTTATTTACTTCAATTATAGACCGTTGCTTTTTTGAAAGTGATTTTTTTAACAATTTTGTTCTTTCACCTCGGGTAAGTGATTTATTTCGAAGTAAATTTTTTTGTTCTATTGTTAAATTGTTTTTAAAATCAATTTTCGCTTGGTCAATTAACAATTGTTGCTCAGCCAACATGTCTTTTTGGTCATGCGTTAAATGCTTAAGTACTTTACCTGAGGTTTCTTCATTTTGTCCAACTAAAGATATCGTGCTAAATACAAATAAGACCAATATTATTATATGCCAATTATATTTAAGTTTCATTACATTTTTTCTTTATTAATGCTAAGACTATAAAAACTAGTAATGGTTTAATCTTAATGCTAATTTAAATCAAAAATAATTAACCTAATTTTTACCGGATTACGTTGTTTTTTGATGAGTACTATTGAAAAGAAGACTTTTATATAGAATATTATAATTTATTATGAAGTTAAAAATATTATGCGGTTTGTTTTATAGATTTAAGAAAATATACTATTTTTGAACCGAATTTATATAGTCTACATATGGAAATACAACAATTTATAGGTTTTCTCATTTTTTTAACTGTATTTACAATGGGGTTTTGGTTATTGATTTTTTTATTGACCTTTGTTGTTCCTTATTGGTTAGTAGGTTCTTTTAGGGAAGGAAGGAAACTTAAGAAAGAAGCAAAGAAATTAAAAGAGTAGTGCTCTTTACATTATAAATAAAAAAGGGTTGGCATTTGCCAACCCTTTTTTATTTATAATTTTTCATCTTGTTTATCTTCTAATATATCTTTATCAATTTCTTTACTTCGATCTTTAGAACTTCTTCTCTTTTGCTTGAACTGATAAGTAAATGATAAATTAAAGCGTCGATCGTATCTAACTTTTCTAAAGGTATTTGTATTTGCTTCAAAAGATTGTTTATCAAACCATTTAGAATTAAAAACATCATTCACTCTAAATGTTAGCGTACCATTCTTTTTAAATAAACTTTTACTAATGGTAACATTTGTAAAATCAAGTGCCTTAAATATTTTTAATTTATTTTTTATTGCAGATTGATAAACATGGTCTGCTTTAAATCGCCATCCGTTATTTAAAGAAATTGATATATAAGATTGTGTTATCCAGAACCAGCTGTTAAAGTCATATAGATTATCAATAGTACTATTAATATCTAAATTATTAGGATTGATATAACTGCCAATTTTTAATCCTTTAACTGGAGTATATGTTAAATTCACATCAAATCCTGTAAAATTTTCATTCCCGTTATTGATAGGAGTTCTAATAAAAATGTCTTCACCGTTATCATTTTGACCTGCATTTTGTATAACTGTTAAAAATGCATCATTCGCATAATTTAAGTATATAGTAGAAAATATCGATAGTTTTTCAAAGTCAATACTATAAGATAATTCAAAATAATTATTGATATAAGGATTGAGATCAGGATTCCCTATCGACTGAAAACGTTCACTTCCTAGAGAAATAAAAGGATTTACTTGCGCAATAGTAGGTCTATGGATTCCTCTGTGATAATCTACTGAAATATAACTACCATTTTCGAACTCATAACTTAATATGGCGGACGGAAATAAATCTGTATAACTCTTTGAAAAATTATTGATTGTTGCATTTTCATCAATAGTGACATCAGAGGTTTCACTTCTTA